>Ga0210402_10000190_pt1 | contig 70935 bp, 49 predicted proteins | sample IncBWC7MmetaG_FD_161055 | JGI IMG/M metagenome (GOLD analysis project Ga0210402, IMG submission 161055) | Forest soil microbial communities from Barre Woods Harvard Forest LTER site, Petersham, Massachusetts, United States - Inc-BW-C-7-M | ecosystem: Environmental > Terrestrial > Soil >...
CCGATTAGGACATTCACGGTCATGCTTTTGTCCGGGCTCTTCTTGCTTTGAGGCCATTGAACTTCGGCTTTGCTTATGAGAAACGTGCTGACCTGTGTCTCGGTCAAATTCTCGGTGACGAGCCTTTTACCTGAAGGCGTGGGCTGAGCAATCGCAAAGAGCGATTCGTCTGGAGAATCGAGATCTTTCAACGTGTCGATCCGATGTTGATCGGATTGTCCTTGGTGGCATAAGCGACGATTTTGTTGTGGAACTTCCGATAATCCGTCATCACTCCATAGCAGCAAGTTGGCGACCAGAGATAGATCAGCATGCCGGTGTTGCAGTCATAGGCAAGAAGCACTCGCGTTTCCCGGCCTTCCGAGTTGTTGAAATACTTCTCGGCCATGCACTGGCCTTGGCCAGAGCCGGGCTCTGCTCCCATTAGTCCGAGTTGCTTCATGAGATCAACCGCCGATTGGGGCAGCGGGTCGACGATCTCATTGGCGAGCATTTCGGAAGTCACCGGAAAATGGTCTCCGTTGTTCTCTTCATAAATCTGGTCGCCATTTACGATCCGCGTCTGCGAAAAGTTGCGGAGTGTAATGACACGACGCCATTTCGCGGGTGACAGCCAATATTCCTCAACCGTTCCGGTGAATTGAGACTTAGCATCGTCCTTATCAGTAATGGTCGCCTTGAGGTAAAAAGGCTTGGCTCCTGGTTCGGCCAAAGTTGATCGGTGAACCATTTGATCCAGCAGTTTGCTGATGGGGACTTTGTTTGGAGCGGCACTGGCCAATTGCGAGAGCAACACGACCATCACAAGAACAAAAGAGCGCATTAGCTAAACCTCTAGTAGATATGGGGTGGAGCGGCTAAATGGATGTCCGACCCGTTCACTTTACGCTCAGGTCAGTGTGTTGTACCAGATGTTGTGGATTGATTCTTGTAATCAGGCGTCCTCGCAAGTGTGCGCTGTTTATTCGCCTTTTTCGGTGTCGATGAGTTCAATTGATGCGATGTTTCACCAATTGATACCAAAACCCCTCTCTGCGTTCGCCCGCTAGTCCGGCAGCAGGTCCAAATCCAACGACGTTCGGATGGGAGAACGGTTGGGCTTCAAGGACACACGGGTAAGACCGGGGTTGCTGCAGTCAAGTGTTGTGTGGTGAATCCATCGGCGCAAATCTTTGTCATGCCGCAAGGCACTTCTTATCTGCAGACCAAAGAACCCTGTATTGGTGTTGACGAAGCCTGGTGTAACGCCTCGGTTGCGGCCGTGCCCATGGATCAGAATTAGTTCCCGTTCTCCCATCTCCCAGGCTTGCTCCACGATTTTCGCAAGCACACCGCTCCACACTATTTCTGCCGGATGATATCCATGAAGATCGATTTGCATGTTGACCCTCTGGCTTAGTGCACAGCCCAGGAGTCCTAGCCTATTTGCCAAACTTCAGTGAACAGCGAAGTGCGCCGTCTTGAAACTAAAATATGTCGCTTACGACGATGATTCGGTTTGGGATGAATGCGTGCTGAGTCTCCACGGGAATCACTTTACGCCACGAGCCAGCGAGATTCCACCGCCCCCAAATGACGACTTCAGGCCCTAGTGCTCAACGGCCTCGGCTCGCCAGCCTCGCGCCGCGTGTACGAAGATGCCATCGAACATTAGCCGGTTAATGAGCGCGATCGTCTATGGCTGTTGACAAAGTCTTCTTAGGGAATTTCAACAGCGAATTCGTTCGTAAGTTATTGAATGTTCGTCGGCCGTAGACGCTGAAATTCACCGAAATTACTGCTTTGGTTCCTTTTTCAACAGCCACGCCTGATTTCAACAACTGACTTGCCTCGTAACAAGACTGGATTATGATCCACCTTTCCACCTGAACCATTTTTGCGCGGTGGAATTTGCGTGAACCGATCCCCCTTGTCGTTCCGCGTGAGATTCTGACGGCGGTATTCTCCGACTGTCACTGTACTCGCTTCAGCACGACTGCGGCGTTCTCATCGGCGCCAATAATGCTTTGCAGCTTGCGAAGATCTTCCGCGCGGTCAGGCGGGATCAGAACGTCGCGACGCAGGAATTCACGCGAATAGCGCAGAGATCTTCCATCCACTTCTATCTTGCTGTGATAAGCGCCAAACCCCATGTCCACATTCACCGGTTCAGGTACATCATCCACGACATATTCCTTCGGCAATTCAATCTCGTAAACCTCGGTCTCACGACTCGTGGCCTCGAACTGAAAAGGAAAGTGGCGAGGCTTGCGATCAAGAGCAAGAGTCTTTTCGCCCATCACGCGCGGCCGCACCAACATGAGAGATCCTCTTACCTGGGTATAGCCAGGATTTGCGAAACGGAAGGAGGTCACGAGTTCCTGTTGCAGCTGGTCAAGCTGTTTGATGTCGAAGTTCTCCAATGTGAATCCCTTTAGGGAACGGCTCACGCGGTGCTCCAAGCGTTGCGAACGCTCCTGCTCATTGTCGCGCATCAGGTACACACGCTCGTGCCAGGCGTGACTGCCGCTCCAGTTCTCGACCACTTCGCCTGCGAGCGAGCCTTCGGCGCTGAGTGTGAAGCGGCCCTTGCGTGCCATCAGATTCGCGTCCGGCGAGGACAGGGGCGTGTGGACAAGCTCTCCACTTCCATCCGCGACCAGCAGAGCATAGGTAGCCTGCAATTCGCCGCGCAACTCGCCAAGCGGTGTGTAGCGATCGGTCGGATCGAAGATGAGATACCGCTTGCCGGATTTTGTGACAACCACGGAACGGTAAGTATCAATCTTGATCTGTTCAGGCAATTTGATCGCGAGGATGGCATGGTTGGCGCGGGGCGAAGGCAGTGTCGGAACAATGATTCCTCGACGCGTGTCGATCAGAACATAGTCCGACTGGATGCCAACTTCGTGAAGCATCGTGCTCAGCAGCGTTGCCTTGTCTTTGCAATCTCCATAGCGAGCGCGAAAAACGTCAGCAGCGCGATGTGGCCGCTCTCCACCGATGCCGATCTCGATCGCTACATATCGAATGTCCGACTGCAAGAAAGAAGTGAGCGCCCGCGCTTTGCTGTCGAAGTCGGTCATTCCGGCCGTCAGCTGCCGGGCCCTCTCAGCGAGTTCGGGTGTGGCATTTCGTCGATCTGCTGTGAGCTGCGCGTACCAACGACCAACAGCCTCCCATGACCCCGCATTCGCTGTTGTCTGCGGCGGGAAATAGACGACTCCGAGTCGGCGGCAGAGAGCGAAGGGCGGAAGCCCCATTGGTTCGTGATCGATCGCCGGCAAGTCCCGCAGAGTCCATTCCAAACCACCATCTCCGCGCCGTGATGGTTCGATCGGACCGCCGTTAGCCCACAGGGTCTTATACTCCCAGCCCGCCGGTAAGTAGATCACAAGGTGCGACTCATGGACGGGGATGGACTCCTGAAATTCCCATTCATACTCATTGACCCACACGTGGCGCTGGACTTCATACTCAAAAGCAATCACTGAGCCAGGATCGGCTGCTGGGCAAGTTCCCGTCCGAGCACGCGCGTCGTCATAAAGCTCGTATCCCGACACTACGCCGCGGTCCGGAAAATCCTTATCCTTGAGTTCGAACTCTTTTCCCGAGCGGTCGAGTGCCCAGCAGTGAATGGAATGAACTTTCTCGTGCGCCTCCAGATTGACATAGAGATTGGCTTCGCCCCGGCCTTCGGGTCGCAGGATTCTAACGACGCGGCGGTAGTGCTCCAGGTACTCGGTGGGACCAGTGACCGTGACGCTGGCGTCGTCGAGCAGAACCGCGGCATTGGTTTCAGCGTCGTAAGTGGGCAGTGAGTGAGCGGCAGCCTGCCGCACCCACTCCGGAGTCGCCGCCAACAACCCCGGCGCGAAAAGCAAAACTGCACACAGCGTGATTAAGCGCAGGGAACCACGACCGCCGATGTTACTTGCCTTCGGCACGGGCGCTCCCCCTGACAATCATTTGCTGATCGTCGCCCACCTTCACCTTGTCATAAAAACCCTTCAGCTCGCCATAGACGCTTGCCGGGAAAGCAAATCCGCCCATGACAAAATCGCGTCGCGCCACGATCGAGTTCGCAGATTCCGCCTTCTGGGACACAGAGTAGAGGGCATAATCAAACTTCACCGAATCGTTGGGAGGCAAGCTCTCTACTTCCAGAGACGGCGGCAAGGCCAGATGAACTTCGTCCAACTCACGCGCCTTGTACCAGAGATAGATCGAGTTGACCCGTTCCGACCCCGAGAACACCGGCTTGGCATTAACCTGAAAAATGTGTACCGGAATCAACCAGCGCTTTCCCGCGTTCGTGGCCAGCGGAACAGAAATCTCGAATTCGGTCGCCAAGTGGAGCTCCGTTTCATCCCAGTTTGGGGTACCCGTAAGTGTGACTTCGCTGTTGTCTGGAAGCCACTTTCGTACTTCGTCTTCGAGAAGTCTCTTACGGCCTGCCGCATCAGTCAGGCTGGCTTTTTGGCGGCGATCCATGGCCTCGAGTCCGTAGAATCCGATCTTGATCGCGCCCTCTGCCCGTCCATCCTCCCCCAGTTGCAGGTGTGCCAGACGCATGATCTCAGCCTGACCGTAATCGGACGATGGACTCGCGGCAAATTCCGTCGTCCCTTTGCTCGCCGACTGACGCAACCCCTGTGATCCTGAATACTGCCAGTCGAGTAATCCGTAGGGACAATACTTGGTCCCAGGATCGAGAAAGACGTCCTTGCCGCCAAGCTGCACGATGGCGATCTCCCCTTTCAGTTGATGGGTCGACATGAGCTGAGGCTGGAAGAGAGTTTCCTCCCTGGACGCGACCCACATCATCCACGCGGAAATGCCCGCAGTCCGGACCATCGCAGCAAAGAGCCGATTCAGATCGTCATGAGTGCCGCTGCGCTGCCGAAGCACGTCTTCAGCGCCTTGGTTCGCCTTCAACCCAATTCCTTTTTCTTCTTGTTCAGTGCGTTGTGCGCGGAAGCTCTGATTTTCCAACCTCGCCACAAACGCATAGATCTTGCGCACCTTTTGTTCTGGAGAATCGGTGGGCAGCGCCGTCTTGGCCACCGCGTCGTCGATTCCGCTCTTGTCGTCCAGAAATTTTTCGACATCCTTACTCCAGAACTTGCCTTCCTCTTTCCAGAAAGCTTCTGGACTCGGATTGAATTGGTCTCTGTAGTAGAACTGCACCCGGTAGCGGAGCATGCCGACCGGCGGCATGTGAGGCTCTTCCGCAATCGGAGGCATGTTCTCGATCGACAAATCAATGTACTGGCCGGCCTGGTGTCGCGAGGCCTGGCTGGAAAGCAGCACTTTATGCAGTTGCGGCTGCGGTCCCTGCGTTGGTAGGAATGTAGTCCAGGCCGCTCCCTGGCCGATCCTGCCGTGCCGCATAATCACCGGACCGTCGTAAGGAATGTATTTGAACGTGGCTCTTCTCTGAAATAAGTCCTCCTGAACGAGCCATTCAGGAGCAACAAACGTGTTGTCCGAATAGCGGAGGGAATACCGGAATTCGATGATGCTTCCGACTTGCACATCCGGCAGCGTGAATGCCTTGACGTGCACACGGACTTCATCGATGTGTCCTCGACGCGCGCGGAGCGCCATTTTGTCGAACGTGTGCCCGTCGAACGGTATGGTCGATCCATCGGCGTGGATCGTCCGGCCGCTCACGCCGTCAATCGTGAAGGCCCGCCGCCAGTAAGGAAGCTCCACGTCAGCGTAGCGGCGCCCGGCCTCTGTAAGGATCTTGATCCTCTCGTAGACCGAGTGATAATTATTAAGGTCGTCGGCTACCTCTTCGCGAAACAGAATAACTGCGGGAGCTCCCTTCTGCTCCGGAAGATCCATCATCTTCAGATCCTCAGGAGGGATGGGGGGCCAATCGGCCCAGGCCGGCAACCCAAGCAGCACCAGCGTAGCAATAACTTGGAAAACCTTTCGATAAATGGAGGCAGTTAGTGCCATCTCGTACCTCATCCGGCGAGACTAGAGATTATCTCCAAGCAGGTCCTCTGGCGCAAGTAATAGTGGGGAAACGCGATGCCCGCAAGCTAAGAGGAGGGCCGGGAAACCACAGCTGGCGAACCCTCTCCGTTTCACTATGAATAAGCAACTAATCCGATGGTACCCCAACCCCAAACCTCCGTGGGTTGCGGAAAATTGAGCCGTGCTTCATTTTTCGGGTTGCAGTGTTGCTCGCGTCCGCATCCAACCGAGGCGTGGATGGTTCCGGTTTCGGGTGCGGACCGGCAATAATGTGAACAGCTATCCAAATGTAAGTCCGCGCGGCGGGTTATCCGGGACGATGGGGACCTCCCTCGAGGTGACTGCTGAAATGACAAGCCTTCGCACCCTAGTTTTTGCAATTCTTGTCTTGGCTGTGGGAGGCACATTCCTCAGCCTCAACGGCTGTGGCGGGACCGGCGGCAGCCCTCCACCACCCCCACCGCCGCCCGGAAAGATTCACCACGTGGTGGTGATCTTCCAGGAGAACCGCACTCCGGATAATCTTTTTCAGGATCAGGCCCTGATCACCAGGGGCGCGGACATTGCCCAAAGTGGAAAAGACTCGAAAGGCAATACCATCCCGCTGACGAAAGTCAGTCTCAACGCGGACTACAACCCCGGCCATGGTCACGATGCCTTCATGGACCAGTGCGACCTGAATTCGGTGAGCGGGCAATGCCAGATGGATGGGGCGGACCTGAATCCGGTTCCTTGCCCTACCGGTACGCAGGACTGCACGTTTGCTTACGTGGACCCGACCGGGGTGCAACCCTACTTCCAGATGGCCGAGCAGTACACCTTCGCCGACCGGATGTTCCAAACCAACCAGGGGCCCAGCTTTCCGGCGCACCAGTTCATCATCTCCGGGACATCGGCTCCTTCGACCGGGAGCAATCTGTTTGCGGCGGAAAATCCGAACACAAATGGTCCGCCAACCGCCGGATGTGACGCGCCCGTGGGGTCCACGGTTAAGCTGATCGATCCGGCCGGCAGCGAAGCTTCGAACAACCCAGTCTATCCGTGTTTTGAGCATCAAACGCTGACCGACCTGCTGGAGGCGAAATCCTTGACCTGGCGGTATTACACGCCTGGTGCTCCACAACTCTATTCGTCCCCGGCGATCTGGACAGGGCCGGAGGCAATCCAGCATATTTGCGGACCCCAAAACGGGATCTGCAAGGGATCGGATTGGACGAACAATGTAGTCCTCGATCAGAAGCAGATACTCACCGACATTACCAACAACCAGCTGAGGGACGTGAGCTGGGTGATTCCGAGCGGCCAGGCGTCGGACCACGCAGGGATGACGGACGGGACGGGGCCATCGTGGGTGGCGTCGGTGGTGAATGCGATCGGCAGCAGTCCCTATTGGGCGGACACGGCGATCTTCATTACGTGGGACGATTGGGGAGGCTGGTACGACCACGTCGCGCCGCCGCAAGTGCTGGTGAATTGCGCGCAGTGGGGATGTGGCTATGTCTATGGTTTCCGCGTTCCACTGATTGTGATTTCTCCGTATGTGAGAGCGAACTTCATTTCGAAACAGCAGCACGATTTCGGCAGCATATTGAAGTTCATTGAAGTCACGTTTAGTCTGCCTTCGCTCGGCAACGCGGATGTGGCGGCGGATGACTTCTCCGATTGTTTTGACTTCACTCAGACCCCGTTGGTGTTTAAAACGATCCAGGCGCCTTTGAACGCGCAGTATTTTCTGAATGATAAAACTCCGCCGACGGAACCGGACGACGACTGAAGCTCGGGCGCGGAGTCGGAAATTCGTTTCTAACGCGGGGCGCTTGCATTTCGGGATTCGACTATGTTTACTGGTTGGTAGTCTTCTTAGTCTTGGCCTTTGGAATCAAGGGAGTTGGAGTTACTAAGTCGCGCAAAGTCTAGATTTTAAAGACCTTAGCATTCTCGACTTCGGGTCTCAACGCCTAAGGCGATTCCCCTAAGATCGCTTGCGGCTCGCCTGACGGCGCGCCCTTGATAAGAGCCGGTTAATTCAACCTGCGGGTGCCGGGCCCACCAAGCCCATCGCCACATTTGTGCAAACGAGCAGACTTACAATTGGAACTCAGTTTGTCAAGGAAACAATGAGTGATGGTGCGCCACGACCCATTCAATCCTGCTTATTTTTTGTGAATGACTTCGGACCAGAACAGTAGCCCGGGCTACGAACGAAAAAAGAAAGGGCGCGGAGACTCTCCGCACCCTGTATACAAATCAGCTAACTACAAGAACCTTACTGCACAGTCAGCATAAACTGCCCTGTGGTGTTCTGGGTCGGGCCCTCGGTCGCGGTGACCGTGAGGGGGTACAACCCGGGGACGGTTGTGGGTGTGATGGTTACGGTGGCCGTAGCGGTCTTGGTCGTGTCGGCTTGGGAGGTTGCCGTGATGGTCGCGCTTCCCGGGAGACCGACCGCAGCTGTGGGAGCCGTGTAGACGCCGGCCGAGGTGATGGATCCTCCGTTCGTCGTCGGACTTACCGACCAGGTCACAGCCGTGTTGCTGGTGTGGGTGACCGTTGCCGTAAACGTCGCCGTTTGAGGTGGCCAGTTGTCGGCAGGGGGACCACTCGCGAACACAGTCGCTCCAGAAGGACTCACGCTGATCGCAACCGGTGGGCCGCTGCTTCCGCAGGCGGCCAAAAACCCGAGAAGCACCAGCGAGACGCACAGGCCCGCAATCGCAGAGTGCTTGGATATTTTCCGTCCTGCGAAGCAGACCATGACGATTCCCGCCAGCGGCAATGTCAACGGGAGCCACGGGGAACGATTGTCCGCCCTGCGATGCTGGGGCGCTACTATGCCCGAGTTCGGGCCGGTGGTTGCAATGGTGAGGGTGACTGTTTGGGTTCCTGTGGCACCCGCGTTGATCTGAGGGGCCGAGCAGGTGACAGTCGCGTCCGGAACGCCGTTGCAGGCAAAGATGACATTGGCGGCGAATGTTGCGGCGCCCCCGGTAGGCGTCACGGTAAAAGTGGAGGACATAGTTCCTTGTCCCGAGAGCAGGGTTGAAGGAGTAGTGGGGGTGGATATGTTGAAGGTGGGGGCTACGAGGATAACCTGACTCAGGACTGCCGACGTGTTGCCCGCGTTTTTTGAGTCCCCGCCATAGACGGCGGTGATCGAGTGCGTGCCCAGAGCGAGTGTGGAGGTTGCGAAGGTTGCCATCTGAGAACCGTTCAGGGTGACCGGGCTTCCGAGAGCAGTTCCGTTATCGTTGAAAGTCACCGTACCGGTGGGCAAGGTGGAACCAGTTGTCGTAACAGTCGCAGTGAAGGTCACCGAGACACCGGAAAACGCCGGGTTCAGGCTGGAAGTAAGGGTGGTGGTTGTCGCCGCTCCCGCTAACGGCAGATTGAATTCCCAGATGCCGCGACCGTAAGTCGAGACGCGTAGATCCTTTGTCGTTCCATTCTTGAAGATTTGGATCGCCGTTACTGGTGCGCTTGGCAGGAATCCGGACCCGGGGCCAGCGACCGGACCAACTTCCGTCCAGACGCCCCCTCCGGTCGTCGGGCTGGAGAAAACGCCCACATCGGTTCCGGCATAAATGATGCCCGTTGATGAATCAACAAGCAGGGCACTGACGGGAGCATCGGGCAGCCCGGTCAATCCGCTCCCGGTCCAGTCAGTCCAGGCTGTACCCGCGTTGGTAGTCTTCCATACGTGCGAAGTATGGAAGCCCATGATGCCGACGTATGCGGTCTGTCCGTTGGCCACCGAAGTGTCGATGGCGACGGAGGAGATCGCGTACGTTTTCGGATTAATGCTGCCCGTTACGTTAGACATCAGCGTCGTGGCTGCATTGGTTGTGACCCAAACCTCGCCGCCGCCGATGTTCGCCAACGGTCCATAGCCCCACGTGGTCGCATAGACGACGTTGGAAAATCCGCTGGCGTCCTTTGGTCCGCCTGAAGCTAACCCGGCAACCTGGTTGATTTCGCCGCCGGAACAGGTGGAAGCTGTCCCAGTATCGAAATTATTGCTCAGCGTACTGAAAGTGCCGGTGGGCGTGTCTCCGCGCCACATCCGGCACGTGCCGATCAGCATCTCGCCAGTGCTCTGCGGGTCGAGGATGTACGGGGTGTAGAACGCGCCTGTATCTCCCCCGAGATTGCCGGAATTGGCCTCTAAGAAAGTGTTCGTATCATTGCAGGCTGTGCCCGACTCGCAAACGCCAATGGAGGTGAAAGGCTGAGACACGAACCATTCATCGCCGGCAACGCCATCGCCGAAGGGGGGTGGACCAGCGTTGGGATTGATGACGTTGAAACCGCCATCTCCGCTGAGTGCATTCTGCCACGTGGTGCTGGTCGTGCCGGTGCTGGTCTTGGGAGAGCCGTTGTCCTGGGTACCGCCCAACAGGATGTCGACGCTTGTCGGGTGCACCGAGAACGACACAAACTCGGTCATCGAGCCGAGCGTCTGACTCAGGCTGTCAAATTGATTCGGCGTTGTGCAAGTCCCGGACCTCAGGCCGGAGTAGCCATCCAGCGTGCGGCTGATTCCACCGTCGTGCGCGAAATAACCCGACGCCTTACCACTCGCGACCATGAAGGCTAGTCCGTGCTGATCGGGATGAACATGGGCTAGTTCGCCGGCTATGGGACACCCATACACGTGCGTGAGATTGATCCAGTCATTGGGGATATTCGAGTCTATTGTTGAGCAGGCACTCGCTCCGCTGGCGACGTGGCATTTGTAGATGTTGATCGTGCCGGCATAAAGGTCCGTGTCAGTGTTATTTGAACTTGGAATCGCCGCCAACTCCAGATTGTAGACGCCTTGTGAGACACCACAGCCACCGCCTGTATCGGTCCCGCTGGTCTCTCCGCCGCCTCCACTGCCGCAATTGGTAATGCCCGTATCGGGGATCTGGGACCACGCCGTTCCCCCATTGGTTGTTTTCCAGATGCCGTCATCGGTTTCGCCGGTGGTTTGACTAAGGTCAACCACCCACACATACATCTCGTTGCGCCCGGGCGTTACGGTGAACTCGGCTCGGTAGATCTGGCAGTTTGCTGAATTTGAACCTGCAGGACAGTTTGCCGACGCCAGGCCCGCTGTCGGCTGGGTGGCCAAACGCGTGAAATGCTGGCCATCGGTGGAAGAGTAAATGCCGTGCCGCCGGATGGCGGCGTAAAAAGCGCCTTGGGTAGCGTTGTAAACTACGCCGGTTACCGAAGCGGCGACGGCACTGTCCGAAAGGGTTACTCGATTCCAGGTCGCACCCGCATCAGTTGAGTAGTAAAGGCCGCGAGCCGTCGAATTGGCATCCTGCTCGAGCCCAAAGTCAAGCCCGATGTCACCAGCCGTGGACGCCACCACCAGGTTGGTGTTTGAAGTGCTAAACGCCATTTTGCTGAACCCGACCCCGACAAAAGACTGGCCGCTCGCCGCCGAAGTGATCTGCGTCCAAGTCGTTCCTCCATCCGTCGAGCGCAGGATTCCCATGCCAAAGTAGGAATCACCCGAGGCGTTGGTTTCGCCGGTTCCCACCAGAATGAGGTTGCCGTTGCCAGGTTGCACGGCGATCGCGCCCACTGCGAGTGACGGCTGGTCGTCGATCAGCGCTTGCCAGGTCACCAAGTTCGGAGTAGCACTCTTGCTGCCCGCATTCGTCGATTTCCAAAGGCCGCCGTAAGCGCCGCCTAGGTAGATGGTGTTACCGGTAGTGTCGGCTTGGTCGACGAGCACCGATGTAGCTCGCCCCGAGACCCAGTTGTAGTCCTGAGATCCATTTCCGGTGGCGTCGGACGCGAGCGGCGCCGGCCCCAGGCTCAACCACTGGGTTACCTGCGGGGAGGACGCCAATCCGGCTCCAGCGGCTCTGGCTGCCGCTTCTCGCTGGGCGCGCATCGCCATCTTTTGCTGATGCGCCCGTAAACGAAGGGCTGCCGCCGACTCTCCCTTCGGAGCCTCGCGGCCGCGCCTGTTCCATTCAGCGCGCTTTTGTTGCTGGTCCCGATCGTTCCCTTCAGCGGGGACCATTCTCTCGCGGGAAGCCTGAGCGAAGGCGCTCGTGGAAAAGAGAGTGGAGAAAATCAGGGTGCAAAGGACGAGAGTCGACAGTTTGGGCGAGCACAGCAAGACCGATGACGAACGTGGCATGGTCACTCCGTAGCGCAGTAGGTTTATCGGGGACTTAAAAGCACTGCCATTATTACTACTTTCTCCTTGTCTGAGCAAGTTATTCCGCGTGGGGTTGTATGAGTGGGCACTATTAGTTGGCTTCGTTGACAGAAATTTGACATTTATTCCGCGACGGAGGAGGTTGGCGGATGGGAGTGTTCGCCCCAAGCGGCTCTGGCGATCCAAAAACGCTGTGGCTCAGGCAGTTGCCGGGCTTCGCCCGGCTTGGACGGGCGAGGCGCCCGTCCCTACACGAGCGCTTTAGACTTCGGCTAGTTCTTCTTCCAGTAACTGCTTGTTATAGAGATCGGTGTAATAACCGTTGCGGGCGATAAGTTGGTCGTGGGTGCCTAGTTCTACGATGCGTCCCTGGTGGAGGACGGCGATCGCGTCCGCGTTGCGGACGGTGGAGACGCGGTGGGAGATGAAGATGGTGGTGCGTCCGCGCATGATTTCCCGGAGATGGTTGAGGATTTTGTCTTCGGTGTGGGTGTCGACGCTGGAGAGGGCATCGTCGAGGATAAGGATGCGGGGGCTGCGGAGAAGGGCGCGGGCGATGGCGGTGCGCTGCTTCTGGCCTCCGGAGAGAGTGATGCCGCGTTCGCCGACGGTGGTGTTGTAGCCTTCGGGGAAACTTTCGATGTCCTGCGCGATGTTGGCGGCTTCGGCGGCGGCTTTGATGCCGTCCAGCTTCGCCTCGCCATCTTCTTGCGCTATGCCGAAGGCGATGTTTTCGCGGATGCTATCGCTGAAGAGGAATGTTTCCTGGGGAACGAAGCCGATGTGGCGGCGCAGCGAGTCGAGAGGGAGTTCGCGAATGGGACGTCCGTCGATTAGGACGTTGCCGGGTTCGGCATCGTAGATGCGCGGGATTAGATTGACTAGCGTTGTCTTGCCGGAGCCGGTGGGGCCGACTATGGCTAGGCTGGAGCCGGCCGGGATGCGGAGATTAATGTCTTTGAGAACGGTGGTGCCGTTGTAGGCGAAGTTGAGATTGCGGAATTCGATTTCGCCTTGGATGTTAGTGGAGAGCCGGGCGTCCTCGCCCGGCGGGACGGGCGGGACGCCCGTCGCTCCATTGGCAAGGGCTAACGCGGATTCATCGACAATCTCGGGTTGCTGGGAGATGATTTCGTTGATACGCACCAGGGATGCGGTTCCGCGTTGGAAGATGTTGATCACCCATCCGAGCGCGATGACTGGCCATGTCAGTTGCACCATGTAGGTGTTGAAGGTGACGAATTTGCCGACGGAGATTTTCCCAAGGAGGACTTCTCGTCCGCCGAGCCAGAGGACGATGACGACGGCCGCGCCGAGCATGAGTTCGAGCGTCGGCCAGAGCATTCCCATAAGGCGAACCAGGCCGAGGCTGCGGCGGATGTATTCCTGGTTGGCGTTTTCGAAAGCGGAGATCTCGGCTTGTTCCTGCACATAGGCGCAGATGACGCGGGCGCCGGAGAAGTTTTCCTGAGCGCGGGCCGAGATGTCGGAGAACATGGCCTGAATGCGTTCGAAGCGCTCGTGAATGCGGCGGCCGAAATACTGGATCACGATGCTGGCGATGGGCAGCGGCAGAAAAGCGTAGAGCGTCAGCTTGGGGCTGATGGCGAGCATGAAGGCCAGAGCTCCAGCGGTGAAGACGATGGTGTTGGCCGAGTACATGATGGCGGGGCCGAGCAGCATCCGGACGGCGTTGAGGTCGTTGGTGGCACGGGCCATGATGTCGCCCGTGCGATTGCGCTGGTAGTAGGAGTAGGAAAGGCGCTCAAGGTGCGCGAACAAGTCGTTTCGCAGATCGAACTCGATATCGCGGGAAATTCCGATGACCACCCAGCGCGTCAAAAATTGGAAGATGCCCTTGATCAGCGCGATGGCGAGAATGAGCAGCGAGTAAGTGAGAAGTTTCTGCCGGGTCACGCCGTGACTTAGAGCGTCCACCGCTCGACCGATCACTTGCGGGAAGAGAATCCAGACTCCGTTATTGAATAGAACGCAGAGGCCGCCCCAGAACAGACCGCTGCGGTAGCGCTTCAGATAGGGAACCAGGGGGCGTAAGTTCTTCGGCACCATGATGCTTGGGAACGTGACTTCTTGTAGATGAGATTGTAGCAGCGCCGGGTGCGGATTTTCTGAACGTGGGGGCGAGCGCAACGAAGGTGGCGGTGAGCAGCAGTGCGGTCCAGAGCGACAGCATGCCGGCGGCGAACATCAATCCCGAGTAGAGCAGGTCGGCGCGTTCCATGTGGTTTCTCCGCTTTGTAAAAAAGCCGGGCGGGGATGGAGGTTGGAGATTCCATTCCCCACCCGGAAGGAGAGAGACTTTTCTGTAGAGACGCGGCTTGCCGCGTCTCTTGCTAGCCTAACTTTTCGCGCCTTCGTTTTCAGTTTCCCGGCGCACTCGGGAACGGGGCAAGCCCCGTCTCTACGGGAAAGTTAGTCCGACTTAGACCCCATGTGCCCTTGCATGTGTTCCTGCATGTGTTGCTGATGCTTGGCCTCGAACTGAGCAAGCTTCGCTTTCTGATCGGCGGTCAGGACCTGGACCATCTCGGACTTAATGCGGGCGTGCTGGACTTCGACTTCGATCATGGTCTGAGCATGTTGCGTGGCGAGGGCGCGAGTCTTGGCTTCGTCGAAGGGACCGCTGGCCTCGAGGGCGAACATATCGGCATGGTTTTGGTGCATCTGCTTCATCAGCGGTTCGAGGTTAGGTTTCTCTTTTTCCCAGATTGCCTTGACCTGGGCCTGTTGATCGGTGGTCAGATCGAGTTTATCGGTGAAAAATGCGAGCATGTGGTGGAAGTCGCCGTCGGGGCCACCATGACCGTGCATGCCCTGCGCTATTGCAGCGGCCACCGCCAGTATTACTGCGGCGCCGATGGTCAGAATGCGGATACGAGTTGATTTCATTGGTTGATCTCCTGGCGTCCGGGAGGCAGCCCGAACATCTACATCTATGCAGATATGAACACCGTTCTCGAAAATATGGCGTAAAGAGTCGGTCAAGCGCGGTAAAGTTTTGTAAAGGCGGAAAGATGCTCTTGGCTCTTGGCCTTTAGCCAAAGGGCAATCGCTAAAACTCAACAGCGCTTTTTTCGGGTAATCACAAATCTTTACCGCGTGGAGCCAGGCGAGGGTGTTAGATGAATAGAAGAATGGATCACGTGCTGGTGGTGGATGACGACGTCGAATTGTGCGCTCTGGTGCAGGAATACCTGACGGCCGAGGGGTTCAGTCTGAAGGCTGTGCATGACGGCGAACAGGGGCTGCAACAGGCGCTGACCGGCGAGTACTCGCTGGTGGTGCTGGACGTCATGCTGCCGGGGATCAACGGCTTCGAAGTGCTGCGGCGGATCCGCAGCATGTCGAAGGTTCCGGTGCTGCTGTTAACGGCGCGCGGCGAAGACGTGGATCGCATTGTCGGATTGGAAATCGGGGCGGACGATTATCTTCCGAAGCCGTTTAACCCGCGGGAGTTGGTGGCGCGGATCCGGGCGATCCTGCGCCGCACCAAGCCGGTCAGGGCGGCGGACGGAGTACCCGAAGTGCTGAGCGTGGGCGACGTGGAACTGGATCCGGCGACGCGAAGCGTGCTGCGAGCGGGGCAACCGGTCGAGCTGACTTCAGTGGAATTCAATCTGCTGGAAGTTCTGCTGCGCGAGGCTGGGCGAGTAGTGACGCGGGAGCGGCTGGTGAATGCCGTGCTCAGCCGGAAGTTCATGCCGTTTGATCGCAGCATTGATATGCACGTCAGTAAAGTGCGGAGGAAGTTGGGCGACTCCGAAGAGGACGGGGACCATATCAAGACGATTCGAGGTGTGGGGTACATGTTTGCGCGGCCGGCGACGAAGGCGAAGAAATAATAATAATGAGAAGCCTTTTCCTCAGGATTTTTCTGTCATTCTGGGCCGCTCAGGCGCTGTTTCTGGTGCTGGCGATTCTGGTGACGATTGCCGTGCGTCCGGCGCGGCATGGGATCGAGAGCCAGGGTCCGCAAATTTTGGCGGAGGCGGTGAATGCGTATCAGAGTGGTGGAGAGCGCGGCGCCCATGACTATCTGGAAGAACTTTTGCACACGCAGCACGTACGGGCATTCGTTTTTGATCCGTCGGGCCATGAACTTTCTGGACGCCAGGTGCCACCCTGGATCGAAGATACCCGGCAGGGGGTTCCACCGCATGTCGGCGCACCGCATGGCGGCCTTCCGCATCACCGTGGATGGATGGACAATTTGCTGCCCGACCGCATAATGCGGCAGGCGCTGACGCTGGATGGGAAACGGTACACGTTGGTGTTGGAGTTGCCGCCGGGACCGAGAGTATTTTTCGGGCCGCATGACATACCGGGCCTGGGCATCACCATCGCGGTAATTTCGTCGGGCCTGATGTGCTATCTGCTGGCGTGGTCGATGACGAGTCCGGTGACGCGTCTGCGGAAGGCGGCGCAAAGTTTGGCGGCGGGCGATTTGAGTGCTCGCACCGGCGCGCCGGTGCGCGGCCGGCACGACGAAATGACAGAGCTGATGCGCGATTTTGATCGCATGGCCGAACGGATCGAAGGGCTGGTGGACTCGCAATCGCGATTGCTGAAGGATGTTTCGCATGAATTGCGGTCTCCGCTGGCGAGGCTCAGTGTGGCGCTCGGGCTGGCGCGACAGCGAGCTGCTTCGGAAGTCGACCCGGAAGTTGCGCCGGAACTCGAAAGTTCGCTGAACCGAATCGAACTGGAGGCTGACCGGCTGAACCAGCTGATCCAGCGGCTGCTGACAATTTCGCGGCTGGAGTCGGGGACCGACGGCATACGAAAGACCAGGTTGTCGCTGCGGGAGTTGGTGGAGCAGGTGGCGCATGACGCCGAGTACGAGACTCCGGGGCGGGGCTGCCGCGTGACCTCGCCAGTCAGTGCGGCAGTCGATCCGCCGGCCGATGCCGCGGATGAATTCCTGGTGGAAGCCGACCCGGACTTGTTACGGAGCGCGGTGGAGAATGTGGTGAGGAACGCAACGCGCTATACTGCTGAAGGCACGACGGTGGAGGTGCGACTGGAGCGGCAGCTGTCCGCGACCGGCGAAGAAGTTGTGGTTCGCGTCCTTGATTCCGGCCCGGGCGTTCCAGAAGAAGAGCTACAAAAGATATTTGAGCCCTTTTATCGGCTGGACGATGCTCGCAACCGGCAAACGGGAGGAGCGGGTCTGGGTCTGTCGATCGCGGATCGGGCGATCAGGCTGCATGGCGGGCAGCTTCGCGCATCCAACCGCAAAGAGGGTGGGTTAGAGGTTGAAATTCGGATTCCGGCTGCTGCCGGGTTTGCTCTTCCCGCTCATTCCTGATACACAAATATATTTCAGCCACAAGCTTCAGTCTCCGTGACGGCCGGCAGGGCATCGCCTGCGGACGGGAAGCGGCTGGGAGAACAGATGTCGAAGAAAATAAGCGGAGTCATTGCGCTCGCGGCCATGTGTGCCCTGAGTTTATTTCTGGTGAATTGTGGCAGTTCCTCTTCCCGGCCCTCGGGCCTCCTGTATGTGCTGACCCAGGGCAGCAATGGGACAGGGAACGCCGTGAGTTCCTTCGCCATCGATTTGAATAGCGGGAACCTGTCACTGATCAATTCGAATGCCAGTACGTGCGCGACGGCGGGGACGTGCGGACTTCCGCTCGACATTGTGCTCGACCCGACGGGCGCTGCGGCTTTCGTCCTGAATCAAGGTATTCCGTGTGTGCAAGGTGGCAACTGTGTTTCGCCGTGCGGGCCTTCGCTTAAACCCTGTGTGTCTATTCCGCCAACCATATACCCTTATAAGGTGAATTCTGATGGGAGTCTGTCGGCTCCTGGCACGCCCACGGTATTGAGCCGTCCATTTAGCGCCAGCGACACCCAGGACGATGCGGACCTCGCGCTGGCCATGGCGCGTGACGCGACCGGACAGTTCCTATTCGTCATAAATAAAGGGACGAATCCTCCGCCTGCGAGCTGCCTGAGTGACCCGCTCCCGACGTCCAACTTCGATGCATGTCCATCCATCTCAGTCTTTACCATAAGTGGGACCAGCTTGACTTTGGCAGGAGGAAGCGCCCTGCACCCGGGGAATCCGCTCCACTTAAATAGGATTCCGAATGCTCTTTCGGCCGTTACGGTTAGTTCTCCGTCCGAAGAACTCCTCTTTGTGACGAGCAACAAGGATCTTTCCAATAACCATAATGACAATACGTTGAGTGTGTATGGCGTTGGTTCCGATGGCACCCTGACCGAGAAAATCGGTTCGCCTTATGCCACACCGACAATCAACCCATCGTCGGTATTTGCGGTCAACACGAACGTGGCGCCGCAGAATAATAATGGCGGAGTGTTTGTCTATGTTGGTGCCGCAGGGAATGCGTCCGGGGCGCTGGATGCTTTTCAGGTATGCACGGTGGTGGGTGGGGTCTGCAATCAGCCTGATTTGGATAATGCGACGCTCCTTCCGGTGGGGACTTCGTCCACTTCGACGGGGCAGAACCCGGTGGGTATCGTCGTGGATCCGACGAATAGCTTTCTCTACGTTGTGTGCGAGGGCTCGAGCCAGGTTTTTGGTTATCGCATCTTCTCTACGACCGGAGTGTTGACCGCACAAAACCCAGCGAACCTGCAAACCGGATCGCAACCGGTGGCGCTGGCAATCCACTCGAGCGGTAAGTTCCTCTACACGTCGAACAGCGGTTCAAGCAACATTTCCGCCTTTACATTGAATACAAGCAGCGGATCAATGAACAGTGCATCCACGGTGAACAGTCCCCCGGGTCCGAGCGGGATGGCGGCGCGGTAGAGGCCATGGAGTCATGGAATCATTTAGTCATTGACGCATTGAAAAACCGGCTGGGAACTTAGGTTTTCAACGATTCGATGGCTCAATGCCCCGATGATTAAGTTGGCATGCGGAGGATCAGATAGCCTCCGATAAATCCAAAGACCAAGTCTGGAGACCAGGCAGCGACCGCAGGCGGGAGCTGACTTAAATTGCCCATTGCCTCGAACAGGCCGGAGATCGTCCAATAGACAACTCCGATACCGATGGCGGTGGCAACCCCTGCGACCGCTGAGCGTTTGCCGGCTGAAAGCGCGAAGGGAATGGCGAGGACGGCCATCACCAGCGTGATCAGCGGGTAGGCAATCTTTTTTTGCAACTGCACGCGCAAGCGCACCACGTCAAAGCCGCTCTGCTCGAGATCGTGAATGTAGTGACGAAGTTCCTCATAGCTCATTTCCGACGACTGTTTGATTTCCTTCTTGAAGTAGGCGGGCGCTTCCGCCAGTTCGGGATAAGTGGCGACATCGAACTTGCGGTAGCTTTCGATGGCGGAGCCGCTCAGGCTGCGCTCCCATCCCTGCTCGTAAACCCACCGGCCCATGGACTCCGACCATTTCGCGCGGTCGGCGGTGATGCGGTGGGTGATCTGGAAGGTGTGGGGATCGAACTGGAACACGGAGACGCCGCCGAAAACATCGCGGTCGGGATCGAAGAATTGATAGTAATAAATGTCGGAGTGCTGACCGAAGATCCACTTGCGATCGGGGCGAAGATAGGTTTGCGCGGGTTTGCCCTTGATGCGGTTGCGGAGCGCGTCCTGACGCTTGTTGGTGTAGGGGAGATAGATCTGGTCCGAGAGGAAGAGAACGCCGGCGACCAACGTGGAGACGATCAGAACCGGAATGACAAGACGGTACAGACTGATGCCGGTGGCCTTGATCGCCGTGATTTCGTTGGACCGCTGCAGCAGGCCGAAGGTGACGAGCACCGCCAGCAGCATGCTGAGAGGCGTGGTGTTGTAAAGAAAGTAGGGCATTACGTTCAACAAGTATTCGCCGACCGTAAGCGGCGAGACCTGATTCCGCAGGATGTCGCCCAGCAACTCGAACAGGGTGAACACCAGCAGCAGCGTCAGGAAAGCGGCGACGATCATCGTGAGATAGACGGTAAAGTCGCGCAGTACGTAATCGTCGAGGATGGTTGGGAAGTGGAGATTGAATAAGCGCCGGCGCCCGAGCAGGCGGAGGGACATGCTTTCACGAAGGGGCGGACGCGGCGACGCACCGTTGTTTGCCAGAGCTGGAGCCGGCTGGCTAGGCGTTGTGGATGGGAACATCGAAGCCTTAAGCCTCGAAACCGTGCACTTCGACGCTTTGAACCATGAGCGCAGAGCAAGCAGGTCGATCGGGCGGCGCTCCGATTGCCAGAGCAGAAAAACACCTGCGAGAAGAAACGCGAGGTCGGCGAGCCAAACACCGGCGGCAGGAGAGATGCGGCCCTGGCGCGCGAAAGAAACTCCGATCAAAGAAATCGAATAGTAGAGAAAGACCAGCAGAATGGTCAGGACAAATCCGCTGGACTTGCCGCCTTTTTTCGACGAGAGACCGAGAGGAATGCCAACCAGGGCCAGGACGATGCAGGCGGTCGGCAGCGCAAGTCGGCGGTGATATTCGATCAGGTGCCAGCGGCGGGTGACTGGGTCGCCGGTTTGTGCGCTATGAAGGAGATCCGCAGCTTTCATCTCACCGAGGGACGTGGGTTCGTGCTCCTGACCGTTTTGTGACGCAGGAACGCGGATGGGGATGTCAGTGGCCTGGAAGGTGGAGATCTGGTACTGATCCGGATTCTTGGGATCGGTTTCGTGCGTGGAACCCCTGGTGAGATGCAAGTCCAGAGTATCGGGCCCCTGGCTGACGAGCAGGCCTTCGCGGGCGAGACTGATTCGGGGCGAGGATGGATCGCTCAAATCGGCGAGGAAGACACCTTTCCAGAGAGCTCCGCCGGACATGGCTTTGACATCCTGCACGTAGAGGACGATTTTCGGGAATCCCTCGTAGAACACTCGGGGCTGGACCTCGAAAGAAACCTGAGAAGATTTGAGGCGGTTCTGAAGCTGTCCCAGGGCGGCGAGTGAGCGCGGCGCAAGATAGACGCTGTTGCCGAGGGCGAGCAACCAGGCCACCACCACAAAGATTGAGATTACGCGCAGGAAGGTCCACACGCCGAGGCCGCTGGCGCGCATGGCGGTGACTTCGCTGTCCGCGGCGAGACGGCTGAGTCCAATGAGGATGCCGACGAGCACGCCCATGGGAATGGTGTAGGTCAGCACGACGGGGACGGTGAAGAAAAAGATTTCTGCCACGCTCGGTAGTGGGGCGCTGTTGCGGACTATCAGTTCGAGGATGCGGCCGAGGTCGCGGGTGAAAAGAACGAAAGTGAAAACCGCCGCGCCGATCAAGGCGTGGGAGACGACTTCTCCCAGAATATAGCGGGTGAGGATGCGCATCCGCAAGGTTGGTGACTCTTTGCGAGTCTAGCATGAGAGTGGGAGTGGAGTGCTGGGCAGTGACAATTGGAAGTCACGCAGCCCGTCTTATTTCTCCATCTCGGAAGCCCAGTTGAGGATCACTGACAGGGGCGCCGCATTGGGCTCGTCCACTTTCGTATTGATCAGAAATTTCTGGCCATCACCGGTCACATCATAGGAAAACACGTCTTGCGCAGAGATCGGTTGTCGCAGGTGGGTCTGAAACAACACCACGGGCGGCCCGGCTTCGAAGCTGGTTCCCAACTTCACCGGCACGGCCATCGTCTTCCCTTCGGCGGATAAATAGAACAGCTCCTTGCCATCCCGCCTCCATCGCGGTTCGCTGCCTCCCCTCGACACCTGCCACTTGCTGGTTCCGTTCGGAAAGGGCGAAACATAGACCTCCCAGTTTCCGGTTTCGTTCGATGAATACGCCACCCACTTCGTATCCGGCGAAAACTGCGCATTGCGCACGATCCACTTCGGTTGCAGGTACGGCTTGGCCTGGAAATCCGGCAATGCCAGGTACCACAACTCGTTATCCTTCCGGGCGAGGATGTATTTATCGTCGCGCGACCAATCCCGGATACCTTCTGCCTGGCCGCCCAAGTCGGCGATCTCGCGCTCCGACCCGGAGCTCACTTTAACCTGTCCTCCGGACTTGCCGAGTGGAACTCACATCGCTGCACTGGCGATTTTAGATCCCGCCGGGTACGTCCCCGCAGTGCCGTTTGCGATCTCGAATTACTAGAAAGGCGGGCGCCATCCGGTAGGATTGATCGGGATCGGAGTCCCCTCCGGGGGGCTCCTACCAAACGATTTTGACGATCCTTCACAAGACGGATCGCTGCGATATTCGTATAGCGATTAATAATGATCAACGTACGATCATCGGCCCGTTTGCAGCCGCAACAATTCGGCACCGTGGCCTTTGATCGTACCCGAATATCGGACCATGGCCGCGGGTAGGTCGCGTCGCGCCCAGGGATCGCGCACGCTCTTCGCGTTCGAGATGCCGAGATCCTGCCAGCCCACGGTCACACTGGTGTCAGTCACACCGAGATTGAAAATTGCCAATGCCACTGCACCGCCCGCCAATGGCCGCGTCCAGACTTCGATATTGCCGCGCTTCTGCACCCGTTGACCTTGCTTCCCGAGCACATCCTGATCGATCGCAATCACTTCTGAATTGGTTAGAATTGCGCGCGTTTCCGGAGTCATGGTGCGAAGATCATTTCCCGCGATCAGCGGAGCAGCCAGAATCGACCAGAAGGTCATGTGAGTCCGGTACTCATCCGGGGACATGCCGCCATTGCCGATCTCGAGCATGTCCGGATCATTCCAGTGACCTGGCTCGGCCCACGGTGCGAGGTCAACCTCGGCCTCAGCGTTGCTGAACATCGAAAGCGCGTTGTCCTCAATGTCGCCGGTGGTGCGCCAGAGATTGCCGCCTACTAACTTGCCCCATTTCCACACATCGTTCTTGCCATATTGACACAAGCTGTAAACCACAGGCCGCCCGCTTTCGCGGAGCGCGTCCCCCATTTTTTGATAGACACCCCGCATCTCCGAATCACTGTAAATCCGAAAGGCACTGCACCAGTCATACTTGACGTAATCGATGCCCCATTCCGCAAACGTGTGAGCATCTTGTTCTTCGTGCCCGTAGCTGCCCTCGTATCCAGCGCAGGTCTTGGGACCCGGGCTTGAATAGATGCCGATCTTCAAGCCCTTCGCGTGCACGTAGTCGGCCAGAGCTTTTATATTTGGAAACTTCTTGTTCGCACGAATGCGCCCATTCGCGTCGCGAGACCCTTCCCAAGTGTCATCGATATTGATGTATCTGTAGCCGGCATCGCGCATGCCGGTTGTGACCACTGCGTCTGCGATTTGGCGAACGGTGGAGTCATCAATCTTGTCGTGAAAAAAATTCCAGCTATTCCAACCCATCGGAGGAGTCGATGCGAGCCCATTGCTCAACACCGCGTGCAGCGGTGGTATCGGGAACCGCAGTGGCGAGGTGGCTGCCTGCAAAGGCATGCGAATTGCGGATACTGGGATCGCCCCTGCATTGGGATCGTACTGCGTTAGATGCATCTGATTACCGGCAATTTCGCCCGCGTAGCGCCAGTTGGTCGCGACATCCACGGTGAATGAAATCTTGCTGTCGTCAACGCGGCCATTGCTGATCTGGAGGTCGCCCCAGCCGACCAGAAGGGTCCCGGTTAACTTTGCTCCCTCCTGTTTCAGATCCAGGAAAGTCTCCAACGTATTACCATCGTCCGTCTGCCGTAACACCCGCCAATGCCCCGTGACATCCGCAGCAAATAGTGAACGAGGGCAGCACAGCAACCCGATGACGACTACGAAACAGAGTCTTCGCATAAAATGAACTCAGCAATGTAAACGTTATCATGGTTAGTGGAAAATGTTGCCTGGTTCGGCGGTCGACAAACCGGGAGGGGGGAACTTCGTCCGGGGAATTTGCCCGTCGGCAGCTACGCTTTTCTGAGGAACAGCGCTCCCAGCGGCGGCAGGGTTAGTCGCAGCGAATACGGCCGCCCATGAGTTTTTTCAGCAAGCGCCTCGGCGCCTCCCATGTTGCCCGAGCCGCTGCCGCCATATTCGCGCGCGTCGCTGTTGAGGAGTTCTTTCCAGTAGCCGCCCGTCGGAACGCCAACCAGGTATCCCACCCGCGGTACGGGAGTGAAATTGCACACGACGAGCACCGGGTTCTCATTGGCCTTGCCTTTGCGCAGCAGCGAAACGATGCTCGCGGGCGCGTCGTTGCAGTCCACCCATTCAAAACCCTGGGGATCGTTATCGAACCAGTGCAGCGGAGATTCGCTGCGATAGACGCGGTTGAGTTGTTCGACCCAGTTCATGAGCCCGCGATGCAGCGGGTATTCCAGCACGTTCCAGTCGAGACTGCGATCGTGCGACCACTCGCTGACTTGGCCGAACTCGCAGCCCATAAAGAGCAGCTTCTTGCCGGGCTGGGCGAACATGTAGGCGAAGAGCAGCCGAAGGTTGGCAAATTTCTGCCACTCGTCGCCGGGCATTTTGCCGATCAGCGAACCTTTTCCATGCACCACCTCGTCGTGGCTCAGGGGCAGGACGAAATTTTCGTGGAACGAATAGAGCATGCGAAAGGTCAGCAGGTTGTGGTGATAGTTGCGATGAATTGGATCGTTTTGGAAATAGTTTAGCGTGTCGTGCATCCAGCCCATGTCCCACTTCAGTCCGAACCCGAGACCGCCGAGATGAGTGGGCCGCGAAACCATCGGATAGGAGGTGGATTCTTCGGCGTAGGTTTGAATGTCCGGGTGCTCCTTGTAGGCTTCGAGGTTGAAGCGGCGCAGGAAGTCGATCGCTTCGAGGTTCTCACGTCCTCCGAACTGGTTGGGAATCCATTCACCCGGCTTGCGCGAGTAGTCGAGATAGAGCATGGACGCCACTGCGTCCACGCGAAGGCCGTCGGCATGATATTTGTCCAGCCAGAACATGGCGCTCGACATCAGGAAGCTGCGCACTTCGCTGCGGCCATAGTTAAAGATGAACGTCTTCCAATCGGGATGGAAGCCCTGGCGCGAGTCGGAATGCTCGAACAGGTGGGTGCCGTCGAAGAAGGCGAGGCCGTGGCCGTCGGAAGGGAAGTGCGATGGGACCCAGTCGAGAATGACCGCGATGTTGTGCTGGTGAAGATAGTCGACGAAGTACATGAAATCCTGGGGCGTGCCGTAACGCGCCGTGGGAGCGAAGTAACCCGTGGTCTGATATCCCCAGGAACCGTAGAAGGGATGCTCCATGATGGGCAGCAGTTCGACGTGGGTGAATCCCAGCTTGTTCACGTAGTCGGCGAGTCGGGGCGCGATCTCGCGATAGGTGAGCGAACGGTTTTCCTCTTCGGGGATGCGCATCCAGGAGCCGAGATGAACCTCGTAGATCGAGATGGGAGCGTGCAGCGAGTTAGCAGCGGCGCGCTTTTCGAAGAAAGCAGCATCGCTCCAGGTGTAGGCAAGATCCCAGACCACGGAAGCGGTGCGCGGCGGTTTCTCGGTGAAAAGGCCCACCGGATCGGCTTTTTCAGTCTCGTGGGTGTGATGAGTGGAGTCGATGTGGAACTTGTACAATGTGCCCTTGTCGATGCCGGGGATAAAGCCTTCCCAGATTCCGCTTGAGCCGCGAGCCTGCAACTGATGCGATTGCGGGTTCCAACCATTGAAGCTGCCGATTACAGACACCCGGCGCGCGTTGGGAGCCCAGACGCTGAAGACAGCGCCCCTGGTTCCCTTGGAATCCACCAGGTGCGCGCCCATTTTCTCGTAAATGCGATAGTGGCTGCCTTCGTTGAATAAATAAAAATCTTCGGCGGTCAACAGGGAAACGTCGTAGCGGACCGGAGATGCGTCCTGGGTTGGAGGTTTCGGCATGATCGTTTCGCTTCGGGATTAGTGTAGTCCAAAATCGGCGGTGGGGGGACGGGCGCCTCGCCTGTCCCGGGCAGCGAGGTGGCCGGACGAGGGCGCCCGGCGCTCCACTAGCGGCGCTTTTCTTTTTGCGCTTCGCGCTTGGCCCGTGCCCAGCCTTCTTTCACGCTTTGCCGCGCGCGCCCTAGCGCCAGCGCATCGGCCGGCACGTCTTCAGTGATACAGCTTGCCGCCGCGACGTAGGCGCCACGTCCAATCTTGACCGGGGCAACCAGCGTCGAGTCGCTGCCGATGAACACGCCATCCTCGATGACCGTTTTATGCTTGTTTACGCCGTCGTAATTGCAGGTAATGGTGCCCGCGCCGATGTTTACGCCTTCTCCGATTTCCGCGTCGCCCAGATAACTGAGGTGATTCGCTTTCGAACCTTTGCCCAGCTTAATCTTCTTCGTCTCAACGAAGTTTCCCACATGAGCGCCTTCGCCGACCTCACTTCCCGGGCGCAGATGAGAGTACGGTCCAAGCACAGCACCCGCGCTCACCTGCGAATCCTCCATGATCGTCCCCGGCCTCACCGTGACGCGGTCGCCAAGGACTGAATTTCCGATCACGCTGTAAGAACGAATGCGGCAATCCGCGCCAATCTTTGTAGAGCCGAGCAATTGCACAAAGGGCTCGATCACAGTGTCGGCGGCTACTTCCACGTCGCTGTCAATTACGCAGGTGTGCGGATAAAAAATCGTCACGCCGTTCTCAAGAAGCTCGCGACACTTCGCCAGCCGCAGCCGCGCGTCCAGAACCATCATCTCGGTTCGCGTGTTGCTGCCCAGCACTTCGCCCGCATCCGGTGTCTTGATCGCGACCACCTTCTTGCGCGCCCGATGAAACACTCCCGCCATGTCGGTGAGGTAGTATTCGCCGTGCGCGTTCTCGTTTGAAAGACGGTCGATGTGTTCGTACAGCGCAGGCGCATCGAACGCATAGAATCCGGAATTGATCTCGCGGATTTTCTTCTGCTGCGGAGTCGCGGATTTTTCTTCCACAATGGCCTGCACGTCGACGCGGCCGCCTTTGCGAATCACTCGCCCATATCCGTAAGGATCGTCGAGATCGGCGGTGAGCAAGGCCATGGTCGCTTTCTGAGCGGTGTGGAAGGCGCTGAGCTTCCGAATGGTTTCGGACGTAATCAGCGGAGCGTCGCCGGAAAGCACAATGACTTGGTCATATTTGCTTTTTTTGCCATTGCCACTTCCACTGCCCAAGAGCGCTTCACGCGCCACCATGAGCGCGTGGCCGGTGCCGCGCTGAGCGGCTTGCAGCACGAAGTTCACGCTGGTTCCAGCGACCGCCTCGCGAACGCGCTCCGCCTCGTGGCCGATGATCACGAAGATGTCCTGCGCGGGCACCACTTTTTGCGCGGTGGCGATGACATGCGCCAGGATCGGCTTGCCGCCGATTTCATGCAGAACTTTGGGATGCTTCGATTTGAGTCGCGTGCCCTTGCCGGCCGCCATGATCGCGATGGCGATACGCGGAGCGTGCTGATTTGATGGGGAAGGCTTGGACTTGGTCTTTGGCTTTTTTACCATGCTCAGCCAATATAAACCCACCGCAGAGACGCGTCTCGCCGCGTCTCACATTTCGTCGCTCCACAATCAATTACGAATCGTCTGTCGTTCGGGGGCTTGCGCCATCAACGCCATCAGGTCATGCACCACCCGGCCGGTCGCATGCCGCGCTACCTCCCCCTCCTCCAGATAGTCTCCTTGGACCGGGCACACGCCAAGCGCCTCGATGGCTTCCAGATCCGCTACGATTTGCGAAGCTCCCTCCAGAGCGTACTTGGCCTTCATCTCGGGTGATGCCGTCTTACGATTGATCAGGGCGTAGTCGAACAACCGGACGCCAGCGTGATCATTGAGCGCTCGGATGTGATCCGCCGCTGTTAAACTAAGACTTTCATTTGCCTGCGTCATCAAGTTACAAACAGATACTTTTATCGCAGGAGATTCCAGAATCGCCTCGGGGATTCCGCGCACCAGCAAATTCGGAATCAAGCTGGTGAACAGCGACCCGGGGCCAATCGTGATCAGGTCGGCGCCGGCGATTGCTTTCAGCGTCTGGGGAAGCGGCTCAACGTCCGGAGGCACCAGGACAAGCTCTCGAATCTTGCCCTTGCTCGCAGTGATCCGCGTCTCACCGCGCACCCGCGTTCCGTCTTCGAATAACGCTTCCAGTTCAACGCTCGACATGGTGGCCGGATAGATGTGGCCACGCGTGAGCAAAATTTCCGAAGAGAGGCGGACCGCCTCCGCAAAGTCTCCGGTGATCGACGTCAGCGCCGCCAGAAAAAGATTTCCGAAGCTGTGGCCTTCCAGTCCCGAGCCCTTTTGAAAGCGATGCTGGAACAGTCTCGAGAGCAGGGCTTCGTCTTCGGAGAGGGCGACGATGCAATTGCGCACGTCGCCCGGGGGAAGCATATTGAACTCTTTGCGCAAACGGCCGCTCGATCCGCCATCGTCGCTCACCGTGACCACTCCAGACAATTCACGAATGGTTGGCTGACCGGGGGCGGCCAGCGCCGGTGTCATGACGTAACCCTTCAGCCCCTTCAGCAGGGTGGAGAGGCCCGTGCCGCCCCCGATTGCGACCACGCGCAATTCAGGGCCAGGCTTGCCGGTGTCGGATGGGTTCGTGCGCAACTGGGGAAGCATTCCGCTTGATTATTGAACCATTGACTCATTCGACCATTGAGTCATTGAATCATCGGCTACCGCGCTCGGAACTTAGGTTTTCCATGATGCAATACCTCAATGATTCAAGGACTCAATCGAAGTTCGGCCGGCCGCTAGTACGCGCTCGCTTCTTCTTCCTGTGGCTCAGATTCTCCCGCGCCCGGATCTGGATACAGCAGTTCGGTGAAGCGCGGATCCTCTGCCAGATTTTGGAAGTCGGTATCATTGCGCGCCTGGAAGCGCAGCGCCGGTTTCGCCTGAACTGCCTCGTTGAGCGTCTTGAGCGATTCTTCGACGTGACCGGTCAGGCAATGCAATGCGGCCAGGCCATAGAGGACATATTCCGCTTTCGGATTCTGCTTCAGCAGCTTGTCGAGGTGCTCGCGGGCCATCACATAGTCACCCGCGTTGATCAGCGACACGGCGTAGTCGTAATGTTCTTCCGTTGTCTTGAATTGCAAGGTCAGCTTTTCCATGTGCTTGTCGCAGGTGATGATATGCACCTGCGCCCGATCGACCAGGGACTTATTCGGCCCGATCAGCACTTTCTGCAGGTGTCCCTTGGCCTTCTCGAATTTATGCTCCTGCAATGCGCGGAGCCCGGATTCGTAGCTCTGCACCGCCTGTGTGTGTCGTGGATCTTCGGTCACCTGTTTCTTGGGGGCTATTTTGAGTGCCATCAAACCGCCTTCTGTTCGGGATTGAAATCGAAAGACTTGCAATTGAAACGTCGAAATTTCGAGCGCGCTCTTAATTGATGCTGGCTGCCGTGTCCAAATCGACCAGCTTCCAGTCGCCCTTGATAATTCCAGCGCGAATCTGCCGCGCCGTCTTGCCCTGCTTGTGCATGGTGTAGGAGTAATAAAGTTCTTTGAGACAGGTTCCGCACTGCGCGCCGTGCGTGCCCGAAAAGCAGCTGTGCAAACTGTTGTGTCCCATGCCGCGGTCACAGTAGCAATAACACGGCTGCTGGTAGATTACTTTCGGAATCTTCGCCGCCAGTTCGTAGGCATGCGTCTGATAAGGAAACTGCGCGTTGTCGCCCCAAAGCTCATCCTTGGTCAGGATCGGCGGAAGCTTGCTGCCCGCAGCCGGAGGAACCGCGTTGAAATGCGGAACTCCCTGATCGGCTTCGGATTGAAGCCACGGCGCCGAAACCATCATGACCATCAAAAGCAACGCCACCGACGCGAAAACCCGTGTACGCATGCCGCTGGGCCTCATCTCTGTATTTTACCTGAAGGTGCGGGATTGGGGATTACCGGCACGGTTCGGGCGGTTCGGGACTAGCAACTGGACGCGGAAGACGTCTACGATGTCCCGTAGAGGCGCGGCTTGCCGCGTCTTCCGTGCGGTGCGAAGGGCGTAGGCCAAGCGAAACAGGGCAAGCCCGTTTCTACCCCAGCTTCTCAAAGAACAAACAAATCGTTTCAATCCCGCGATGAAAATTCGGAATGTGGAACTTCTCGTTCGGAGCATGCAGGTTGTCGTCGGGAAGCCCAAAGCCCATCATGACCGATGGAATCTTCAGCACGTCCTGAAAATCGGTCACGATCGGAATCGACCCGCCGGAGCGAATAAACACGGTTTCCTTCTTGAACGTGTCATGGAGCGCCTCAGTCGCCGCCTTGACGAACTGGTTGTCGGTGCCAACCACGCATGCGGGACCCTTGCTCCACGTCTTGATCTTGATCTCGATTCCCTTGGGCGTATGTTTCTTGACGAACGCCGTGTAGCGCTTGAGGATGTCGTCCGGATCCTGGTTCGGCACCAAGCGCATGGAAACTTTAGCCGACGCCTTTGCCGGAATCACCGTCTTCGCCCCCGGAGCCACAAACCCACCAGGCATGCCGTGCACTTCGAGCGTTGGACGCGCCCACGTCCGGTAGAGCACCGAATATCCCGGTTCACCGGTCAGCACCTTGGAGCCGACTTCAGTTTTGCGATAATGCTCTTCATTGAACGGCAGACGCTTCCAGGCCTTCAGCTCATCCTTGCTGGGCGCTTTGACGTCCTTATAGAAACCCGGGATCAATATTTTCCCCTTCGAATCCTTCAGCGTGCCGATGATCTCAATCAGAGCAAACAGTGGATTCGGCGCCGCGCCCCCATACATGCCGGAGTGCAGATCGGTCTTTGCTCCGAACGCTTCAATCTCCGTGTACACCAGGCCGCGCAGACCGACGCATAGCGTAGGGAGGTTCGGCGCGAACAGTTCCGTGTCGCAGACCAGCGCGAAATCCGCTTTCAGCTTCGCCTGCTGTTTCCGAACGTACTCGGCGATCGATTCGCCGCCCACTTCTTCTTCGCCTTCGAAGATAACCTTGACGTTGATTGGCAGCTTACCCCCATGGGCTTGCATCAGGGATTCGAGCGCCTTCACTTCCATCCAGAGCTGTCCTTTGTCGTCGACCGCGCCGCGCGCGTAAATATTGTTGTTGCGCTCGGTCGGTTCAAACGGCGGCGTCTTCCATTCGTCCAGAGGATCGGGAGGCTGTACGTCATAGTGTGCATACATCAAAACCGTAGGCTTGCCTGAGGCATGCAGCCAGTCGGCGTAGAGCAGAGGATGTCCCTTGGTCGCGATGATCTCGACATTGTCCATTCCGATGCGGCGCAGCTCAGCGGCCACAAATTCCGCCGCTTTCTGCACGTCGCTTTTATGTTCATCAAGCGTGCTGATGCTGGGGATGCGGAGCAGGGTCTTCAGCTCATCGAGAAAACGCGGCTGATTGTTGCGGGCAAAATCGACTGCGGGGGAAGCCATGGTCGGTTGCCTTTCTGGCCCACTGGGCGCGCATGTTTCTAATCGCTAAAACGATTCAGTATACCCGAATCCGAACGGTGTTCTGCGATCGCGGCACGGGCGCCACAGTCAATCAGCAAAACGGTTGGCCGAGAATTTCGGCATATCAATCTGCGGCTCTCGCCCGTTCATCGTCTGTCCTGTCATCATCTGTCCCATCACTCTCGCTGTAACTGGGGCCAGCAGAATTCCATCCCGAAAATGCCCGGTCGCCACAAAATATCCCGGCGTCGGGGTTGTGCCGAGAATCGGCAACCCGTCGGGTGTTCCCGGACGCAGACCTGCCCAGGCTTGCAGAATGCGCGCGTCGGCCAATTTCGGAACCAGATCGACGGCCGCTTGCCGCAACTTCAGGATCGTCGTAGGCACCGTCTGCTTATCGAATCCCGCCTCTTCCACCGTCGTCCCAATCAGCATCCGCCCGTCGCTGCGCGGGATCAGGTAAACGTTCGGCGTGCGCACCACATGGCGCACCATTTCTTGTTGCGGCATCCGAACGTACAGCATCTGCCCCTTGACAGGCCGCGTCGGGAACGAGTGCGGTCCGATCCGCCCGGCCCAGGCTCCGGCGCAATTCACCACCATGCCAGCGGCAAATTGCGTCTTGTTGGTCAGGACGCCGGCCGCCTTACCGTCCGCCACTTGCACGGCCAGCACGTGGTCGCCAGAAGAGAAATCGACGCCACGATGTCGCGCGGCGGCGATGGCGGCATGCGTAAGATGTCGGGGGTCGACGGAGCGTTCTTTTAAATACAGTGCAGTGAAGTGCGGTTCGGGGTTATTCAGAATTTCAAGCGCTGGCTCAAGTTCCGCGAGCGGTTGCGGCAGAGCATCAGCTTGTGGGGTGACGGGGCTATGCCCCGTTCCGTCAGCGGCAAAAAGCAGTGTCCCCTCCGACCGCAGATCAATCTTCAGACCCGACTCATCTTCGAGCTCATGCACGAACTCGGGATACATCCGGGCGCTCGCAGTCGCCAGTTCCCGCAGCCCGGGCGGCGTTTCGGCGAGGTAATCGCACAGCATCCCACCCGCTGCCCACGACGCCTCGCGCCCCGGTTCGCCTTTCTCGACCACCAGCACCCGCAGTCCCTGCTTGTTCAGTTCAATCGCCAGCGAAAGCCCGATGATGCCTGCCCCAACGACGATCACGTCCCAGCTCTTCACGCCTTTATTCTAGCGGGTGCCCAACGTTGCGCGTTTCTGAGAAGTGGGTGTCAGGTCCGGCAGAAAAATCTGAAGCAATTGACAGCGACTGGCATCTCACAAACAATAGGTTACAATCCACATTCAACCGGAGATCAACCACTTATGTCTGAAGGCGAGCAACCGAACGTTTATCATCCCGAGCCGCAGAGTAATGCCGGCAAATGGATCCTGATAGCGCTGGCCGTTGCCTATGTCGGCGCGTCGGCGTTTTTCATTTACGATCAACGGAGCAAGCTCGGAAAAGTCACGCAGGATCAAACCGCCAGCCAGAAACAGATTGCCGATCTGACCAAGCGCATGCAGTCCGCCGAAGCCGATTCTGAGACTCTGGCCCAACAAGTCGGCATCACCAAGAAGGAATTGGCATCGCGAGCCAGCGAGTTGCAGCGGCAACAACAAGCCGCATCGGCACGCCTCGCGGCACAGGTGGCAGAAGAGAAAAAAGATGTCAACGCCGTTGCCGGAGAAGTTGGATCGGTGAAGACAGACGTCGGCGGCGTGAAGACTGACGTGGCCGCCACGAAGGCGTCGCTCGAATCGACCATCGCGCAACTGCAGCACACCATCGGCGATCTCGGCGTGCAGAGCGGACTGATCGCCAACACGCGCGGCGATCTCGAAGCCCTCAAACATAAGGGCGACCGCCAGTACTATGAGTTCACCTTATTGAAGGGCGCCAAGCCACAAGCGTTCTCGACCGTGGCCTTGCAGCTCAAGAAGACCGACCCCAAACGCGGCAAGTACACGCTGAGTGTCACCGCCGACGACAAGACCATCGAGAAAAAAGACAAGAACCAGAGCGAGCCGGTGCAGTTCTACACCGGACGCGACCATATGCTGTATGAACTCGTGGCCTGGTCGGTGGACAAAAACAAGATTACCGGCTACCTGAGCACGCCGAAGAATGCTCCGGTACCGATCACCGCTTCGCCGCAGTAGCAGCCGCACCAGCAACGACAACAATGCTGCCACCGAACGCGCACACGCTCCTCGAAATCGCACTCCGCACCGGAGTCATCTACCTCCTTGTGCTGATCGGAATTCGCATCAGCGGCAAGCGGGAAGTCGGCCAGATGACTCCGTTCGATCTCACGCTTCTCCTGTTGCTTTCGAATTCCGTGCAAAATGCGATGACCGGTCCGGACACCTCTCTAGCTGGAGGCGCGGTTGCTGCCACCACGCTGCTCATCCTGAACTATCTTGTGGCCGAGGTTTCCGGCGTGAATCGCCGTTTCCGAAAATATATTCAAGGACAACCCAGTCTGCTGGTGCACGACGGCGAGGTGATTGAAGCGCATATGGCCAAGGAGCATGTCAGCATGGACGAACTGCAGCGCGCACTCCGCGAGCACGGCGTCGGCACTTACAAAGAAGCGGCGCTCGCGGTGCTGGAAGTGGATGGCTCCATCAGCGTGCTGAAGTACGACGACATTGAGCCGACCGCCTCGACGCATCTTAACCGGCGGCGATTCCTGAAGAAGAATTGAGCGGTTTCTCTACGGCCGCGTCATCTTCTCCGGCTTCATCAGCAACTCAAACTCCTCGCGCGTGAGATATCCCAGCTTCAATGCAGCATCGAGCAGGCTGCTTTTTTCGACGTGCGCCGTGTGGGCGATGTGCGCCGCCTTGTCGTATCCCACTTTCGGAGCGAGCGCCGTGACCAGCATCAGCGAATTCTTCACGTACCATTCCACCTTGGCGCGATCGACTTCGATGCCCCTGAGCATGTACTCCACATAGCCGTGGCAGGCGTCGGTGATCAGCGTGACCGAGTGCAGGAAGTTGTAGATGATCACCGGCTTGAACACGTTGAGCTCAAAGTTACCCTGCGATCCGGCGAATCCGACTGCGGCTGTCGCTCCGTGAACCTGCACGCAGACCATCGTCATCGCTTCGCATTGCGTCGGATTCACCTTGCCTGGCATGATCGACGACCCGGGTTCGTTTTCCGGAATGGAGAGTTCGCCGAGGCCGCACCGCGGACCTGAAGCCAGCCAGCGAATGTCGTTCGAGATTTTCATCAGCGACGCGGCCAGCGTTTCCATCGCGCCTTGCGCAAACACAATCTCATCGTGCGCCGAAAGGGCGGCGAACTTGTTGGGATGGGAGCGGAAGGGAAGTCCCGTCAGTTCGGCAATCTTCTTCGCGGCGCGCTCGGCAAATTCCGGATGCGCATTCAGCCCCGTTCCGACCGCAGTCCCGCCAATCGCGAGATCGTAAAGGCCGCCGAGAACCTGCTCCAGGCGCTTGATGTCGCGATCCAGCAAACTTGCCCATCCACCGAATTCCTGTCCAAAGGTCAACGGAACAGCATCTTGCAAATGGGTGCGGCCGATCTTCACGACGCCTTCAAATTCCTTGGCCTTGGCCGCGATGGCATCGCGCACCGCCTCAATAGCCGGAATCAGCGCGTTCTTCACCCGCTCCGCCGCCGCGATGTGCATCGCCGCCGGAAACGTGTCGTTCGACGACTGCGACATATTGACGTGATCGTTCGGATGCACCGGCTTCTTCGACCCCATCATTTCTCGTCCGTGCGGGCCACCCGCTATTTCAATCGCACGATTGGAGATGACCTCGTTCACGTTCATGTTGGTCTGCGTGCCGCTGCCGGTCTGCCAAATGCGCAGCGGGAACTGGTCATCCAGCCTGCCGGAAATAACTTCATCGGCGGCTTGCACGATGAGCCTCGCGATCTCGGATGGCAGTTTGCCCAGGTCCTGATTCACCAGCGCGCAAGCCTTCTTGAGCGTGCCGAAGGCGTGAATCAGCTCCGGAGGCATGGTGTCGCGCCCAATATTGAAATGCAGCAGCGAGCGCTCGGTCTGCGCTCCCCAATAAACATTCGCCGGGACTTCGATCTTTCCCATGCTGTCGGATTCGGTGCGCGTCTTTATTTTGGGTTTTCCCTGGACCTCGGCGGCGGGATCGGTATGAGTCGACAATGATCGAATCTCCTATGCGTCGGCGGCGACCGTCTGTGTTGATCTCGGAACCGATTATTATACGGCGCGCGTTTCGCAGCGTCTTTCGCTGAGCGACGAGGTCGCGCTACCGCTTTGTGTTTTACATTTTTTTACTTTGGCTCTTGTGATGGAACAGGATAAATTGTTGGTTTGTACCCCCCCCCAAAAATAGCAAATTAGCGCTAAACCATTGAGACATTAGTCCTTACTTCCAGACTCCAGAAAACAATGGACTTAGCGTCGAAGTGGTCTGATCGGGCCGATCATGCGCATCGATGCGCGCGCTGCCTATGCGGTCGTCGTTTTCGGGCACGGCGTTTGGCGTGTCTATGACGGCGGTCACTGCTCAAGCTGATGAAAGGGATTGCGAGCCGTGATACATGTGTATCCTAACGGATACAATGAAAATGACTTGAACGCGCTACTTCGGTCGTCCGATTTCGTTGCCTGGCTGTCCCATTTCGCCGACCAAAAAGCGAAGGCCAGAATCCTGGCTCGCATAACGAGCGCGACATTTGGGAATTTCAGCGATTGCGAACCTGTTGGCGAAGGCGTCTCGGAGATGCGCATTCATGTCGGAGCGGGGTCCCGAGTTATTGCACTCGAACAGGGATCGACCGTTTATGTTTTGCTGGCTGGCAGTGTAAAAGCCTCGCAAACCAACGGCACATTCGACGCAGCGGCGTACCTCGAGAATGATGCGGTTCATTGCGGAATATCTTTCGGCGGCCGCCGAGGACCGAACCCCGATGTATTCGTCGCGGCGCTCGGCGACGTGGCCAAGGCACGAAGCATAGTGCAGATCGCCAGAGATCAGGGACTGGGCGGGGAGAGCCTCTACAAAACCCCGAGTGCGGGCGCACACCCACGCTTGAAACGATCAACTCCGTCCTGCGCGCCCTCGGGGTAAAGTTCGCCGTGGTTGCTGAACACGAGACTTGAGACAAGCGTATATTGACATCGCAAAAGGAGGTGGACGTGGCGACCTCATCCATTCGGAACGACCCGCCCGACCCGCGCGACACAGATCTGCGCGATAGCGACTCGCACCACAGACTTGCGGCCCGTATTGCAATTGTGGAACAACACGTCCGGCTGGAGAACGCGCATGATCTCGAAGGCGTTCTCGGCACCTTCGGCGACACAGCGCAGTACGAAGACGAGCCCTGGGGCGAACACTTCAATGGACGCGACGGAGTCCGCCAGTTCTACGAGCAACTGATGAAGGCCCTGCCTGACTTACAAATCGAGATCCAGCGCCGCCACGCGACCGACGACGCAATCATCCTCGAAGTCATGATTCGCGGAACGCAACTCGGCGCCTGGCGCGGTCTCCCGGCAACTGGGAGACGGGTGGAATTCCCACTTTGCGGTATCTACACCTTCGACGCCGATAACCGTCTGGCCGGAGAAAGAATCTACTACGACCGCGGGACAGCATTGCGCCAACTCGGCGTCTTCCACGAACCGCCGAGCGTATTGGGACAGATCGGCATTCTGCTGACGCATCCGATTACGATTGCGCGGGCGTTGGCGCGGAAACTTCGGGGGAAGTGATGTACAGCTCCTCGTCGGGATAGGGCGCTTTAACTGGAAAGCGTACCCCAGCGGCTAGACCCGCTATTGCTTTCTCCGCGGTTGCGGCACGGCTTAATGCCGCACCCTTCCCGAAACTGGAGTCGTGGCGGGGATTGACGGTCAAGAGCCCCGCCCTGTCGCAAAAAGCGCGACAGTGACGGGCCACCCCTTAATCGTTTCGATTAGCCTCCATCGAGGCCAGTACCCGACAGCGACAAAGTCGCCGCCGCGCCTGCGCTGTTCGTCACCGACAGGGTTGCGTTATAGGTGAAGACGTCCGGCGGTTTGAATGTGATCTGGAAAGTGCAGGTCTGCTGCACGTTCAGCGTTGCGGGGCAGTTGTTGGTTTGGGTGAAGGTGCCGTCGGCCGGAGAGATGGAATATCCAGTGATATTCACCGCCGCGGCACCGTCGTTGGTGAGAGTTGCGCTCTGCGTAATGCTTGATCCGACAGCAACGCTGCCGAGGTTGAGCGATGCGGGCGTGAAACCCAGCGCCAGCGTTTCGCCGGTTCCGGTCAGCGCGATGGTTTGCTTGGGACTGCCGGGGCAGTTGTCCTTCAGCGTCACGACACTGTTCTGGGTTCCGTCCACCGTGGGCGTGAAAGTGACCGTGATCGTGCAGTTCTGGCCGGAGGCAAGCGTAGTTAGGCAGGTGTGGCTCTGGGAAAACTCGCCGCTGGTGGCTATGCTGCTGAATTTTACCGAGTGATTGCTGACGTTGGTGACCGTCACTGTCTGGGGAGGACTCGTCTGTCCGATCTGCAGAAGACCGAAGTTCAGGCTGGATGCGGAAAACGTCAGGGTCAGCGGGGTATAGATCTGGGCGGTGTTCAAAACTACGCAACAGATATTTGTAGTGCCAATGCCGCCAGTTTCTAATGCCCCTCCCGTCTTAAGCAGGGTCGTGGACTGATACGCTTGCGGCTGGCTAAGGCTTGCCGAAGCAGCGAAGGCGCCGTTGGCTTCGCTGTAGATATCAACCTTACTAGTGGGGATGTAACCGGTACAATCCTTTCCGCAGCTGATGGGTTGCCCGACTCCTCCTGGCACCAGAACGGTGCCATCCGTAAGAAGCGTAGCGGTGTGAGCGTAACGACCTATCGTCATATTTCCGGTGAAAGTCCACGTGTTGGCTGTGGGATCGTACAGCTCCGCTGAGTTTACCGGGAATCTCCCATTGGCGCCGCCCGCGACCAGAACCTTGCCATCTGGCAGAAGAGTGGTGGTGTTGAGGTAGCGGCCCGCGTTGGTGCTGGATGTGTTTGTCCAGGTGCCCTTGGTTGGATCGTACAGCTCGCAGGAGGTGAGACCAGGGGAACCTCCAATGGCCAGCACCATGCCCGTTTTCAGCCGAACGGCGGTATGGCCAGCGCGAGCCGTGTTGAGGTTGCCTGTAGTGGACCAGCTGTTCGACGTTGGATCGTAGAGTTCGCTGGCCGCCGTGTCGGTGCTGCAGTCGCTCGCCGTACAGCCGCCGGTCACCAGCACCTTCCCATTCTGGAGCACGGTGGCGGTATGAGCAAAGCGAGCTACGGAGAGGGAACCGGCCGACGACCATGCTCCTGTCGTTGGATCATACAGCTCGGCTGCCGCCAACACGGTGCCGCTGGCACCGAGGCCACCTGAGACCAAAACCTTTTTATTGGAAAGGACGACGGCCGGAAATACCTGCCTGGCTTGAGACATACTTCCGGTCAGCGCCCACTTGCCCGAACTTGAGCTGTAGAGTTCCGATGAAGCGAGAAGATTACCGTTGTTGTCGACTCCTCCGATGGAGAGGACCTTACCATTCGACAACAGCGCTTGAGCATTGAGTTCGCGAGCGGATTGCATCGTGCCCGTACTCGCCCATTGACCTTGGACTTGAGCAAAGAGCGGCTGCATGCCAATAACAATGAGTATAAATGTCAATGCGAATACCGCACATGAGAGTCGCTTCACGGCCTTTTCCCCACACCCTGTCTTTGTAATCACCCACAGATGCCGCGCTGGGCGCCTCGCGACGGGAGCCTATAGTACAACGAAGCGTAAGCGAGTACAAACTAGAAAGGGCAACCCGCCTGGTCGAGCAATATTCCTAAGTCCAAAACTATTTCTACGGACACGCCAGCCCTTTGGAAGCCCATCCGGCAAACAAACTCTTAACAATCTAATGACAACAGCGTGACGTTCCCCAACTCCCTCCGACGAGTCCAACGTAGCAGGAGGACGATTTATGTGGATGCGCTCATGTGCGGTCTGTAAAGCACTCTTGAAAATGTTTAGACCATGCGATTCCGTCCGCTGCCAGTGCGGGTGGGAGTGGGAGGTGGCACAAACTAACTGACCTCGACAGGATGCATCGAGAGGACTGGCCCAGGATGGAAAAGGTCATCAGGATGGCAAAGATCATAGAGTTCTACATACCGATCAACTTCCGAAAGAACGACAGATGGATCCCTTCGCAAGAACGCGGGAAGATCATTGAGTTCAGCCTACCTACGAAGAAATCCGCCTGACCGGGATTTCAAGGGGGTATTTCGGTCCTCAGTCGAACGAGGCCCACCTGCCGACTCATCCGATTACGATTGCGCTCGCTCTTGCGAGGAAGCTCCTGCGTACGGGGCGATATCGCAAACACTGTATTTGAAACGCCCTTCGCCTCTGGCAATCCGACAGGCGCCCTCCCGTCGAATGGAAGATAAAATCCCGCAAACTGTGCGCCAGAATTAAAATCCGCTCTCCCCCGACCTATTCATGCTCGTGCGTGACGGTGGGCTTTAAAGCTCGCGGCACATTTTCCCGCTCCGTGGCCATTCCGCGACAAAACGAGCCGCGCGAAACAACCCTGGTATCACTATCAGCATCTTTGCGATGCCGACCGCGCCTGCACCTGGTGGCAGGTGAACCGCGATCGGATCCGCGAAAGTAGCTTTCTTATCGCTTCATACGCAAATTGGCTTATTTCATTTCCCTGCGCGGCTGGGCTGAATGAGACAACGGTGCCGGGTCCCGCGCCGCCGAGTAAGTTGGTAAGGTTCATGCAAGAGACCAAGGCTCGGAGGAAAGGAGCCGAGCGCCGTTAACTCATCCGCCAAATACGAAGAAAATGACTATCTTTTGACACCGCGGTGACAAGCGTTCCATTCGACCCCCGGTAATCTGCGCGCATTGACATCTTGCTGCATGGAGGTCGTGCGATGGGCCGCAGTAAGCTCATGGTCGCGGTGTTCTCTGTTCTCATTGTCCAGTGTATCCCGTGTGCATTTTCGCAACAGGCCAGCGTTTCGCCATCGGTCTTGGGTTTTGCGCCTCAGGTGGTGAATCTTTTAAGTCCGGGTAGCCAGCCCCAAACCGTTACGTTGACCAACACCGGGAACTCCGAGTTGATCGTGAGTTCGGTGCTTGCCAGCGGGGGCTACAAGCAGACCAACAACTGTTCGACCTTGTCTTCTCAGCAAACTTGCACAATTGCAGTCAGCTTCGCACCGGGGACGGTTGAGACTCTCAACGGCGCGATCACGATCAACGACAACGCCCCGTCCAGCCCCCAGGTGGTGAGCCTGACGGGCAAAGGAATCGCACCGGGCGGATTGTCCCCCGGGGTGGTCAGGTTTGGAACGGTTGCAATCGGCGCGACCAGCCAACCGAAGGCGGTGACGCTGACGGCAGCGCCGAACTCCAGTTTCTCGATCAACCAGATATCCACCAGCGGCGAGTATGCGCAGACTAACAATTGTCCCGCGACGCTCCAGGACGGCCAACACTGCACGATTCAAGTCATGTTCCATCCCACCGTAAACGCATCGATCCGCGGCTCTCTCGCGGTGAGCACTGCGGTGGCGGGGAATATCCTGTTGCCGCTTTCGGTGGCCCTCGTGGGCGCCGGTTCCGGGAATGTTGTTTCCCAGGTGTTAGTGCAACCTGCCAGTCTCAATTTCGGCAACAAAGGGGGACACGATATCGTGGACAGCGTCAAGGAACTGACGCTTACGAATACGAGCAGCAACACTTCGCTCAACATTCAGAATGTGTCCCTCGCTGGCTCTCCGAATGCGGCCGGCGCTTTTCCGATGTACTCGATCAGCTCCAATACATGCAGCGGATTGCTGTCTCCGGGAAGCCAATGCAAGATCGGTATTACATTCAGCACTGTAACTGCGGGACTGTTTCCTGAAAGCTATCCCGGCGCGGTCACCATCACGGACAGCGACCCAACGAGCCCGCAGGTTATCGCCATCTCTGGCAGCGCGGTGGGAGAACTGACATTTAGCCGAGCGCCGCTGGTCTTCCCTGCCCAAAGCGTTGGCACCACGTCACAGAAGACGGTTACGATTACGGGCAACGACGTCGAGCACGGCCTGGTCCTCAGCGTCGCGACCAGTGGGGACTTCTCCGAGGCAGGTGACTTGTCGTCGTGCTTCCTGAAGCAGGGCGGAAAGTGCAGCATGACGGTCAGCTTCACTCCCACGCAGACGGGCGCCATCAGCGGATCGGTCACGCTCGAAACCTACCCGCAATGCAACCCCGATCCACGGGAGCGCCATAAGTGTCCTACGCCGGTTGTGCTGAACTTGAGCGGGACTGGACAATAGCGGCGGGTGAGCGACTGTAACGGCGAAGTGCAACGCGGGTTAGCGCGAGAGGCTTGCCTTGATCGATAGGCGGAGGGTGGCCTGCTGAACCGCCGACACCGTTCGACTCCGCGTTCCGGCGCCGGATGTCACCTTGCGTGGAGTTCCTGTTGCACGGGCTGACGGCGGACCTTGATTTCGCTCTCGTCTTTTCGGGCTTGAGCGAGATCATAGGCAAGCTGCATCCGTAGCCACGTTTCCGGGCGTGCTGCCGAACGCCTTCGAGAGGCGGATCGCCATCTGGGGGCTGCTCCCGGACTTGCCGTGGATAACGTTATGGTAATCGGTCAGTTCGACGTCAAACGCATCCGCGCCTTCAAAGCGGAAGATAATACGCCAGCTCGCCCGCACGGGGACCGACCAAAAGCCTTTCAATCCGCGCTTCAACGGGTGCAGGCGATAGCCGGGAGGTTCAAGGCCTGCGGTGTCGCAGCTTCGTCGAGCCGGACAAGAATGTCTTCAACAGTGTCGAGTAAGTCGAGGCCTATCCCGCCACGGTCCCCGCGCTCATAAAGTCGTTTTAGCCGCGATGCTTGAAGCTTCCAATCACGATTGTTCGGCGGGGCCTAGCCCAGGATGTACGCAAGACCAAGTAAAGATTCGCAAGGCCGGCACTCCCTTGCCAGTATTTCGCCTTGACTTATACGATCGCGTCCCACACAATCCTCCCGTCAATTTGGCTCTGAAGGGAGGGGGCGCGCTTTGAAACATTCGAAGATCCTCGCTTGCCGATTGCTGCTGGTTCCGCCGCTTGTCTTGCTTAGTTGTTACTACAGCAAAGCTCAAGCGCCCCCCAGTGCTGCGCCGCCGGTAAATATTCGTCCGGATTGCAGCGTGGATCCAGATCCCATCAAAGTCTCGATTGACGACACTGTGACTTGGAGTCCCCCCAGCCCTCTCCACCGCTATTCGCTTGACTTCATGAATGAATCGCCATTCGCTGCATCATCTGTTGCGGCTGGATCCAGTGCGAAAGTGATCGGAACTTGGAAATGCAATAAGGCAACTGTGTCCTTCCTGACTTCAACGCGAGCCTGTTACTTTCCGTACAATCCGTCCAAGGACAATGGCAAGCGTTGCGCCGATCCTGGAGTTCGAGTGGTTCCGCCAGCGGTGGACTTTGTGTTCTATTTTGAGTTGGGCGGGTTACTCGTTTTAGGCACGTTCGCGGTTTTGAGAATCAGGGCGCGAAAGCGAACGTTATCCTCGAAGTGATCGAAATCGGGCGTGTCACGGATGACGGCTCTCGAATAACCGCTGGCGATCGACTTAGCCAGGAAATCCAGAGTTTTCTCCGTCTCCCCGAAGTGGTTGCAGAGGATGGCAGCGCGAAATAAAACGTCGGCATTGGTGGGTGCAGCCGCAAGCGCCCTCGCCAGTTCTTCCCGGGCCGGTTGTTCCTGGTCCAACATGGCGCGGTAATCTGCCGTAAAGGCCAGAACGTAGGCGTCCCGCGGATTCACTTCCAGTCGAGCCTGGGCGAGGTCGATTGCTTTTTGGTAGGCGTTGCGCGCCTCGGCACGTCGCGAGGGAATCTGAATCAACGCATCGCCCAGGTTGCCCCAGTTCAGCCAGTCTTTCGGGTCGATTTTCAGGGCCTGCTGCACGCTCTCGGCGGAATCCGAATAGCGGCGCATATAGAAGTAAACGGCTCCCAGATTTCCGTACGCTTCAAAAGTCGGCCGCACAGTGATGGATTGCTTCAAGGCTTCTACCGCTTCCTGATATTGGTCGAGTTGGGAATAGGCTGCGCCCAGGTTGAGATATCCGCTGTAGTTCAGGGGCGCCAGTTGGATTGCCTTCTTGAACATGCCCGCTGCATCAGCATACCGTGCCTGGTCGTAGTAGAAGGATCCAAATGCGCTGTACACTGCCCAATAGTTGGGGCGGAGCGAGACCGCCTTGCGGTAGGCCTCTTCCGCCGCGCCAGGCTTGCCCAGTTTCTGATCGGCGTCGGCCAGCGAACGCAGTGTCTCGTCACTATTGTGATCGAGTTCGAGCGAACGCTGGAATTGCTGTACCGCGTCCTCGTAACGTCCAGTGGACGCGAAGACTTTTCCCAAGCAAGTGTGGCCTTCGGCCAACTGCGGCGTGATCGCGAGCGCGTGTTCGCATTCGGTCCTTGCCTTTTCTACCCAGTCCTTATCCCGATTCTTCCTTTGGTAACCGGCGTTGTATGCCAGCCCCATGGCCGCATACGCGGGCGCGTAGTTCTTATCCACCGCGATTGCATGTTCAAACTGGGCAATCGCGTTCTCGAAATTGTCCTGACTCTGGTAGTCCTCCAGATATCCGCGGCCACGCAGATAGAAATCATATGCAGCTAGTTTCGTATCCGGATGTCCCGGCAAGGCGAACCGCCGCCCAGGTTCGACCGCTCGTGGTAATTTTTCAAGCACATCATCCACCAGGTGGTCCTGCAACCCGAACATATCGTCACTTTCCCCGGTGATGGTGTTAGCCGCTATCTGCGTATGTGTCCGTGGGTCGACGAGACTCCAGGTGATGCGGATACGCGTTCCTTCCTGTTGCATGCTGCCTTCCAGCACCAGGTCCGTGCCGAATTCGCTGCGCGCCTGCTCGGAGGTCTTCACGCTGTGTCCGAGCAAATCGCGGGTTGAGACCAGTTGCAAGGCTCCACCATCGAAGGCTTGCACCAGCTTCGCACTCACGGTCTCGGTCAGTCCGAGGCCGAGAGCGTTAGTTGGAGCATCATTGGCGACTGATTCGAACGGTAGAACGGCCATCATCTTTACTTCCGTGGCGGCACGCTCCATTGCATGACGCACCCACCACGCCCCGGCACCGATCAGCATCACAGCGGCGACGACGATCGCTGCCCACCATCGCCAAGTGGATGCAGGCGATTGTTGTGAATAAATCGGGGCCGTCCCCGTAGCCAGGTTGGCGAGGTCAATGCGGAGGTCGCCCGCCGATTGGTAGCGTTCCTTAGGATCCTTCTGCAGCGCCCGCAGGATCACTCTTTCCAATCCTTCACTAATTTTCGGATTAACCTCGTGTGGTGGCACCGGAGCACGTTCGAGGATCGCGGCAATCAGAGGGCCGCGAATCAATTCTCCGAACGGTTGCTTACCGGTACTCATCTCATACAGCACCGCGCCCGCCGACCAAACGTCCGCGCGCGCATCCGGCTTTTGCCCTTTGATCTGCTCCGGTGCCATGTAGGGCAGCGTTCCCGCGTCCGAATAACTCTCTGTAAGGGGAGCGGTTGCGGTAGCCTCGGCTGTCTCAAGCTTCAAGATGTAGGCCAGCCCAAAATCCAGAATCTTGAGCCGCCCATCGGGTGTGACCTTCAGGTTGCTGGGCTTCAGGTCGCGATGGATCACGCCCTCTCTGTGCGCCGCCTCGAGACCGGAAGCGAGCTGCTTGCCGAAGTCAAACACATCGGTTTCCGGCAGCGGACGTCCCGCAAGCATTGCCTCAACCGTCAAGCCGGAGACATATTCCGTTACCAGGTAATCGATACCGCAGTCCCTCCCGAAATCGAAAGCCATCGCAACGTGCGGATCGGTGATCTTGGCCAGGCTCAGTGCCTCGCGGCGAAATTGCCGCCGCGCCGCGTCGCTTAGGAGCGCCAGCTGGGGCAGAGTCTTAAGCGCAACGTCGCGATCAAGCTGCTCGTCGCGCGCCCGAAACACGACTCCCATGCCGCCCGCGCCGATTTGTTCGAGGATGCGGTAATGCCCCAGTACTTGACCAATCGTGAGAGAGGAGACCGTCACTCACCGGATACTAGGCTGGCGATTTGTAAAGGTCAACAATTGGAGGCGAGCATCATATCGACCCTGGAGAGTACCGCCAGTGTGCGGGCGCGTGGGCCAGGTTAACGAGAAGCATAACGCGGATTCGCCTAGCTTTACGCCGCGGCTGGACTCACGGAAATAACTGCCACCGGCAGCCGCGCCACGATGAGCGTACCCTTGCCGTTCGAATGGATGTCGAGGTTGCCGCCCAGTTGCCGGAGTCTTTCTCGCATGCCCCGGATTCCAACCCCGGGAGTGCCCGTTGAGGCCATCTCAAATTGTTTTTCTGGCGGTATGCCCTTGCCTCCATCCTCGACTTCTACGCAAACGTAACCGTCCGAGGCGGCAACGCGAATCCTGGCTGTCGGGCTTTCCGAATGGCGATGAATATTGGTGAGACACTCCTGCACGGTCCGGAAAATCGCCGTTTCCGACTCGCGCGCAAGCCGCCCAAAATCCAGTGGGACCTCCAAATCCACTTTAATCTTGCTCCGTTCGGCGAATCCATCGACGTACCAATGGAGAGCCGAAGCAAGCCCTGCTTCGTCGAGCAGAGGGGGATGGAGCAGGTGGGAAATCGTGCGGACCTCTCGACTGAGTTCCTGTACCAGAGCCGCGCTGTCGTTTACCGTGTTGGCGGCTTTCGTGAGGCGTTCGATGTCGGCTCCCACGGCGGCAAGGTTCATTCCGAGCGCGGCCAGCATCTGACCCACGCTGTCGTGCAACTCACGGGCGATGCGCCGTCTCTCATCATCCTGCAATTGCATCAGACGCGCCGAGAGTTCGCGTAGATTTTGATTGGTCCTGTCGAGTTCTACCGTGCGCTCCTTTACCGCTTCTCCTAGTTCTTTTTGTGCAGCCCACAGTGCTTCCTCACGGCGGCGGCGGGCTTCTCCCATCGCCATCAGGACACTGGAAACCGACACGAAGACCAGAATACCTGTGACCTGTGCGATGCCGACGACGCGAAGCGAGTGCATCGGGGGAATGAACCAGTACTGCGCTCCGATGAGAGCACAAACAATACTCAAGATGGACGGGCCGACTCCGCAGTACCAGGCACAGAAAGCTACCGCTGGAAAGAGCGTGATGTACGGTAAGTAGTCGCCTAAAAAGGGATTTAATCCCAGACGGACCAGTAAGGCCACTACCGTTGCTAATAGAGCAACGGCGTAACGTAATCCCGTCGTCTCCGAGATTTTGGTGGAGAGCGAAGCGTTGGTCGCCATAGTTTTACCCTTGCTTGGGGAAATCTACAAAGCCAGCTCAGAAAAGGCCAGGAGTACGATGACGAAGCAGACCACAATTATAACGAGAATGGTTGAATATACTAGGAGAATTTCTTGCGGACGAAGCCGCTCCGATATGGCCCGGTCCGATCGAGTAAACACCGGCTGCTTTTGTAGCTAGGCGGCACGATCCGAAGGCTCGCTCATTCTTGCGTCCAGATCGCGGATGCGCTCTTGTCTTTCATAATATTCGCTCCGCTCTTCGTCCGTCAGGCCCACATAGGCATCCAGTTCCAATGCCTCGACCTGTTTCCGGAGAAGGTCTACAAACTCGGCCTGGAGTTTTTTCACGAAGTTTTCCATACGCCTCCAAGGCAACGGTTTCGGCTTTCGACGAAGAGGCGCGCAAACTGGGATGTATTCAAGGAAGAGAAAGTTGCCGCTCTTGTTCGATAAAAGCGGGTGTCGCACTGTTTCGTTTTTGTTTTCTGTCATTTGGCAGGACTGGGGTGGCTCACCGCCATTCAAAGCGGAAGATAATCAGATCGACTTCACCGGCATGGCCATGACATCATCCACCAGCCCGACTTCCTTTTGCACGAACGGCTCGGCATAGGTGACGCCGCCCATCATGCCGTAGAACCGGGCCAAGGATTCGACCCGCGCGCGAATTTCTTTTTGCGCGGGAAAGATTCCGCTGCCAGCCTCCTGGTCGGCGAACTGAGACTGATACGCCATCAGCGAAGCGAAGCGCGTTTCGAACTGGTCGGTGATATCCACGACAAACGTAGGCCGCACGTCGCGATACAGGCTGGCGTAAATAATCTTGAAAGGACGATGAGGAGCAGCCGAATCGCCACCGGGGTTGCCGATGGCTGACGCCTGATGGCTGACGGCCGAATTCAGTTTTGCGAGTCCCGATAGAAACGCGGCTTCGTAGCCGAGAATCGAGGCCGTATAGTGATCGGGATGGCGGCCCTCCCAGTAGGGAAGAATCAGCACCCGCGGACGCTGCTCGCGAAGCACGCGGACGACCTTCAAACGATTCTCCCAGGTATTTTCGACGCGGCCGTCGGGAATATCGAGCGCGTGACGCCAGGAAACTTTCAGGATGCGCGCCGCTTCCGCCGCTTCGCGGGCGCGGTCTTCGGCGGTGCCGCGCGTCCCCATTTCACCTTGCGTGAGGTCGAGGATGCCGGTGCGGTGTCCGCGCTCGGCCATTTTGAGGAGAGTGCCGGCGCAGGTTTGTTCTACGTCATCGCGGTGCGCGGCCAGGGCGAGAATGTCTAGGGGCATAAATACGTCGTTGGGCGCTGGTCGTTCGGGCGCTGGTGCCTAAGGGCAGCTTACGTGTGACTCCTCGGAATTCTAGAATGCCAACGACTAACGACCATCAACCAACGACTGTTCTCACGCTGCAGGCTTCGTCGTCCGCCGATTCGCCAGCGCGAAGGCCAATCCGAACATGAAGAGCGCAAACAGCACCAACGTCAGAATCGATGCGGCTAGCGGGAATGCGCGGGGCGCTTCGGGATACATCAGCGTGCGCAGTGCCTCGACGCCATAGGTCAGCGGATTGGCGTACATAAGCCAGCGAATCCATCCTGACGCTCCGGAAAGAGGGAACAGAGCTCCCGAAAGCAGCCACAGCGGGATCAGAAATAAATTGATGATGGCGTGAAAGGCTTGGGTTGAATCCATGGGCCAGGCAATGGTGAAACCGAGCGCGGTCAGGGCGAATGACACGAGGAAGACGGTGAGAACGATGAGCCCGAACGAGGCGATCGTCATGTGCACGCCGACGAGCGGGGCGAAGACAAGAAAAATCAATCCCTGGGCGGTGGCGAGGGTGGTGCCGCCCAAAACTTTTCCCAGAACAATGGCGGCGCGGGGCACCGGCGCTACCAGCACCGAAAGCAGGAAACCTTCGTTGCGGTCTTCGATCACCGACATCATGGTGAAAATTGCAGTGAAGAGGACGATCATCACCAGCGTTCCGGGATAGAAATAATTTAAATAATGCTGCTGGCCGGCAGCCTGTCCCGAACGAAATGACGTTCCGAACCCGGATCCGATAACGACCCAGAACAAGAGTGGGGAAACGATGACGCCCACCACACGCGCGCGCTGACGATAGAAGCGCACGATCTCGCGCCACCAGAGTGTGAAGGCGGGCAGCAGGACTCCGGCAGATGCGGGAGCGGTTGCGGGGAAGGTCGCGGTCTGGGTTGCCATTGGATTTAGTGTAGCAGCGGTTGCGGCTCTCGAAAACCGCGAGACGAACGCGACGAGCCGCGACGAGCATAGCCTCTTGCCATAAACGCGGAGGCTGTTTTATGATGCCGCGACTCTCTGGAGGGCTCTATGAAACTGTCGTTATTCGCCATTGCTCTGACCTTGGCTGCACTTGTCGCGGCGCACCCGTTGCTTGCGCAAAACGCCTTCGCACCGGATCAGGTTAAGTTCGCGCCCGCTCCGCCCTTCCTTCCCCCCGGAGCGCAGTTGGCTGTGCTGGAAGGCGATCCCATGGCCTCCTCCGGCGATTTCACCATCCGACTCAAAATGCCGGATGGCTACAAGGTTGCACCTCATACTCATCCCAACCGGGAAAACGTAACCGTGATCTCAGGCACGCTCAAGGTTGGGATGGGAGATCAATTCGATGCCAGCAAGATGGCGGCATTCCCTGCTGGCAGCTTCGCCTACCTGGATCCCAGCATGCACCACTACGCCGCAGCTTCAGGGGAGACTGTAGTCCAAATCCATGGCATGTCGCCGGTGAAGTTCAACTACATCAACCCGGCTGACGATCCCAGCCCCAAAAAATAGGTAGGCGAGAATGGGCTCGGTGTGGAGGCCGAGCCCTTGATCTTTCCATCTCGCTCAATACCATCAGCATCAATCGGTAGGGTCAGGTGGGATGGGAAACCTTTTTTCTGATGAAGATGAAGGGGTCTTCGAGGCTGGTCTTGCTTAGGATTAGCAACATTGCCCAAGTTTGGTTTCCTCTCGTATGCCAACCTCATTCATAAACTGCCGTGCCAGTGTCCACCGAAGGGTTGCTGGGATCGGTCACGTCGAGCAGTTGGATGCCTTTGGCGACTGATGTGCCTGCAATCGAGTTCATCACCAAATCAAATTGCATGATCGTGCCATTCGAAAGCGTCAGATTTATAGAACCGCTCCCATGGGGATTGACGGAATAGGTTCCGCTACCCGTGCCCATCGTAGCCAACGCAAAACCCGGCCGGTCTGTGAAGGAAAGCGTCACCTTACTCACTCCGTCGAACTTGATGGCTCCGACTAATGCCTGCTGGGGCGCTGGGTTGGTCCACCAGTTCAACAGGATGCTGTAAGTTCCCTTGAGCTTGGCCGCAGTCGCTGGACCCGAAAGGCTGATTAAGTTCGCCGTGCCGGCCAACACCCCCGATTGCTTGGTGCTATCGAGCTCCAGCAATTGCAGACTCTTGGCGATGGAACCGGAAACGGAGTTCAATACGAATCCGACGGGAAGGGTGCCGTTAATGCCACCTCCGGTTAGGTTGAGCGCCATGGACCCGCTGCCGTTCGGGCTCACAGCATAGGTGCTGCCGCTCGTGACAGTCAACAGGATGAGCGTGCCATCGTTCATGACGGTCATGACGCCGGAAGTAACGGCACCGGCACCGTCGAGGTTCAGTATCCCTATTTCGGCACCCTGGCCGCCTGAGGGCGTGTTCCACCTGTTAGTCAGAAAGCTGTAACTCCCCTTAACATTCGGAACGGTATAGGTGGCTGCCGCTGAGATGTTGGTGAACGCGAACAATGTAAGCAGTACTACAAGCAAAGGTAACTTTCTGATGAGCATGGCGCGCCTCCCGGTGCGAATTGGTCCAAACCCGATTTTCGTCCTTGGCCTCGACGACGGCAGCAATTACTAAGTCATGGATTGTGTGTATGGGTGCCCAGGGAGGGATAGAGAAGGGCTTGCACTAGCTAGCAGATTGAAGCCTACTCCGGTCAAATCATCCCGTCAATAAGTAATACTTTGGCTTTCTTAGGAGTGTTTCCGCCGGGCCTTTTTCTTGCCGGCTTCTGGTGCCGGTTCGGCGTCTTCGCTCCAGAAGCGGTGCCCGGTGCGATGGATGAAAACATCTTCCAGGGTTGGCTTGCTTACGCTTAGGGACTGGATCTCTCCGGGAAAGGCCTCGACTACGTCGGGGACAAAACGATGGCCATTTTCAATTTCGAGGCGGACTTGCTTGTCCATGACGGTGGCATCGACGTGAAATTTGTTTCGGATGCGGTCGGCCAGAGTCTGCGGGTCGCGCGCTTCGAGCAGAATGACGTCGCCGCCGATTTCGCGGGTTAGAGACTCGGGCGTTCCTAGAGCTACCAGGTTGCCTTCGTTCAGGATGGCGAGGCGGTCGCAGCGTTCGGCTTCTTCCATCAGGTGGGTGGTGACGATGACGGAGACGCGCTCCTGGTCGCGGAGAATCTGGAGATACTGCCAAAGGTCGCGCCGGGCGCCAGGATCAAGACCGGTGGTGGGCTCGTCGAGCAGTAGAACCTCAGGATGGTGGAGCAGGCCTTTGGCTAGCTCGATGCGGCGCTGCATGCCTCCGGAAAACGTTTCTACGCGATCGGCGCGACGGTCGAGCAATCCTACGCGGGTGAGGATCTCGGTGATACGAGTTTTGAGATCGGGGCCGCGCAGGCCGTAGAGATGTCCCTGATGCCACAGGTTTTCGTAGGCGGTAAGTTTGGGATCGACGCTCTGGGCCTGGAAGACGACGCCGATGTGACGGCGCAGCGCGCCCGGTTGGCGAATGGCGTCGAAGCCTGCGATGGTAGCGCTGCCGGAAGTCGGGACCATGAGTGTGGAAAGAATGCGGAAAAGAGTCGTCTTGCCGCTGCCGTTTGGGCCGAGAAGGCCGAACAGTTCGGCGGGGCGCACTTCGAAGGAAACGCCTTTGAGCGCGGCGCGGTCCTGATAGCGATGGACGAGGTCGCGAACGGCAATGATGGCGACGGGCTGGCCGACTGGTGCGGCAGACTGGGCGGGGGGAGCGACGTCGATGGCGGTTGAGTCCGGGGTCACAGGGTATTCTACGACGGGCGCGCGCGATTAGCATCCGAAGAACGCATATTCCATTGCAGCAGCACCGCATTTCCCGTAGAGACGCGGCTTGCCGCGTCTCCCGGTGCGTCCCAAGGAGACGGGGCAAGCCCCGTCTCTACACAAGGTCTTAGGCAGCGACAGGATCACTTCCGGGGACTCGCTCCTCGAAGGCCACCGGGACGTGTCGCCAGACCTGGATGGCTAGAACAACGGTGGTCGCGAGAAGCAGAGCGCCGACGGCGACGTGCACTACGGTCGAGATGACCATGGGCAGCTCAGGCTGTGCGGCGTCTCGTCCCCACATGACGCGGGTGATGAAGGCAAGAAAGCCGAGACAGAGTTGCGCGACCATCAGGCCGAGCATGGCGATTGCCGGACGGCGGACGGCGTCCACTTCCGGGTAAACGGTGATGGCGCGAACGGCAGTCCAGGATAGAACGATGGCGACGACGGCTGCATTGACGACGTGCGGCCACCAACTCAAGCCGTGGTGGCGGAACATCGCTCCAAGAATCAGCTGCACGTAGAGCACAAAAATCGAGAGCAGCGTCAGGGTGAAAAGAGCGGGGCGGCGCTGGTCGAGTTCGGTGCGCGGTTGCTCTTCGACCCAGCGGCGTCCAGTGAAGACGGCGATCGCGACCGCGATCGAGAAGAAGGTCTGCGCCACGGCGGCGTGCGCGCTGGAGATGGGCGCGGGTAGAAAAAATAAGACAGTCAGTCCGCCGAGGACGCCTTGTGCGATCACGGTCGCGAGCGCCGCTAGTCCCAGAAGGCGCAGCCAGCGTCGTTTCTCAACTTGCCAGGTCCAGGCGGCCAGGATGATGGTGAGCAGTCCTACAAATTCCGCCACCATGCGGTGGCCATGTTCGTATTTCACGCCGCCTACCATGTGCGGCATCTTGTAGAAGGAGCCGAAGGTGGTCGGCCAGTCGGGGACGGATAAACCGGCGTCATTGCTGGTGACGAGCGCTCCGGCGACGATCAGGACGAGGGTGGCGCTGGCGGTGAAGACGGCGAAGCGGTGCAGTCCGCGATGGTACGGAATTTCGATGCCTTTCAGGATAGCCCCCAGGGGAAATGCGCGATGCAACGGGCGCACGGCGAGTTTCCCGAAACGCATTAGTCTAGCAGACGATCGGCCTAGCGGAACGGGTTCACGACCTGAAGCCCGTCGATTTCACGGCCTTCCTGAACATCCTCGGGACAATCGGACGCGACAGCCAGCTTGCTGCGCCGATCGCAAAACCAGAGCATCCCAAAAAGAAAACGCATGCAACCGGTGGAGATCAATCGCTGCAGGAGGTCTGCCACCCCGGGAACGACTACATCGAATTCCGAAAGGATTTCGACCTTCCGCCGCGCGAGAGGCGAATCGACGTTTCGCGTGACGGTGACGGAATACTCTTGCAACACCGGAAGAGAGATTACGCCCGTTCCGTCGCTCCGGTGCCCCGCGACCAGATCGATCGCGCGGCTCTGTTTCGCTGGCGCACGTTGGTCGTCCGCGTTTACGAGAATATTGGTGTCGAAAAAGCTACGAGCGTTCATGCATTTCGTCGCGATTGAAGCGCCAAGCGCGCGAATCGCCGGTTCCCGAAAGACGCCGGAATTCTTCAATACTCCGTTCCGGATCGTCGGCGCCGGCCAACTTCTGAAGCTATTCGCGGATCACCTGGTTGAGGCTCTTGCCAAGAGGCTCTGCCCTCTTTCTGGCACGCTCAACCGTCTGCTCGTCAATCGATCGCGTTCCATTCATTAACCCAGTATAGGTGCGCCCGTATTCCGTGTCAGCTTAGACGACGGGCTCCGCCGCAGTCGCACTCTGCGCTTCCATCGCCTGAATAATCGCGTCGGCGAATTCCGAGGTGCCGGCGGTGCCGCCTACGTCCCGCGTGAGTTTGCTGCGGTGGCGGTAGACCTCGTCAATCGCGTTGCGGATCTTCATCGCAGCCTCATATTCACCAAGGTGACGCAGCATGAGCAGGGCAGATCGCAACACGGCAGTGGGATTGGCGATATTTTTCCCGGCGATGTCGGGCGCGGAGCCGTGGACGGCTTCGAAGATGGCGCACTCGTGGCCGAAATTCGCGCCGGGGACCAGGCCGAGGCCGCCGACCAGTCCCGCGCACAAATCAGAAAGAATGTCGCCGTAAAGATTCTCCATCAGCAGGATGTCGTACTGGTAGGGGTTCATCACTAGTTGCATGCAGGTGTTGTCGACAATGTGTTCGCCGTAGTGGATCTCGGGATACTCCTTCGAAACGTTGCGCGAGCAGCGCAGAAACAATCCATCGGACAGCTTCATGATGTTGGCTTTGTGGATGGAATGAATTTTCTTGCGCTTATTTTTGCGCGCATACTCGAAAGCAAAACGCGAGACGCGTGTCGAAGCCTTCTCGGTGATGATCTTCAGGCTCTCGACCACTCCGGGAACGACTTCGTGCTCGATGCCGGAGTAAAGTCCTTCGGTGTTTTCGCGGACGACGATCAGGTCGACGCCCGGGTAGCGGGTTGGAATATGCGGCAGGTTGCGGATAGGGCGGAAGTTGGCGAAGAGTTCGAAGCGCTTGCGGAGTTCGACGTTGATGCTGGAAAAGCCGCCACCGATGGGCGTGGTCACAGGGCCCTTCAGTCCGACGCGGGTGCGCTCGATGGATTCGCTGAGTTCTTTGGGAATGTACTCCTTGTATTTTTCGAACGCTTCCGCGCCGGCGGCGAAACTTTCCCATTCGAACTTGATGCCAGTGGCTTCGAGTATGCGAACCGCCGCCTGGATCACTTCGGGGCCGATGCCATCGCCGGGAATGAGAGTGACTGTATGTGCCATAGATTGGTGCGAGCTGCGCTCGCTGGACAGCCGAGGGCGGCTGTCCGTACGGAAATCAAATCAGGTCTTTGCGGTTTTGCTTTTTGGTTCGGGCGCGTCTTTCGCTTTTAAGAGGTCTTTGAGTTCCGCCATGAATTCCTGAACGTCTTTGAAGTCGAGATAGACGGATGCGAATCTGACATACGCGACTTTATCGTAGCGGCGGAGGCGGTTCATGATCAGTTCGCCGATTTCGCTGGTTTTGCGCTCACGCTCGGCGGACTCGATGACGAAAGTCTCGGCTTCATTCACGATCTGCTCGAGCTTGCTGATCGGCACCGGGCGTTTCTCGCAGGCGCGCATCAGACCGTTGAGAACTTTTTGGCGGTCAAAACGCTCGCGGCGGCCGTCTTTTTTTACAACCATGTATGGAATTTCGTCGATGCGCTCGTAGGTGGTGAAGCGCTTTTCGCACTTCAGGCATTCACGGCGGCGGCGGATGGAATCGGCTTCCTTGCTTTCGCGCGAATCCACGACTTTGTCATTTTCAAACCCGCAAAAGGGGCATTTCATGCGCTTGGCTACACTTCGGAGGTAAAAGTGATTGTAGCAGGCGGTGCGGGAAGGAACGGTAGGAGGCGCATTGCTTCTACGCGACCCACCAGATTGTTCGCGTGAGAGACAGCGCCCAGGATTATAATCACGGCGGCCATGACTAGTGGCGATACACCGTGGTCCGCGGATTGTAGTTCTTCCAGTCGAACCAGTAGTCCTTCAGGAAATTGATCTTCTCCAGGCACTGGCCCGCCGCTGGCCCGCTCGTCGCGCATCCCGCAAAGTTCCACGTGTTGCCTTGCGAATCCAGAAGCCGCCACTCTGGACTTTGTCCACTGCTCTGCCCCTCGTTCTGCGCATCGCGGTAGAGGTCGATGTCCATTCCATTCCACTGCGAACGGAAAACGCGCACCGACTCCCCGTCAGGTCCGGTCACCAGTGCCACCGGAACGCCGGCAATCTTGTCCTCGACCGGGGTCTGACCGCGCACCTTGGCCAACGGAAAGGCCCGCGCTTGTCCGCCAAACGTGACTCCCAGAATCACGTCGCGATCCTGCAGACCCTGCCCCGGAAAAGTCAGCGGCACGGGATACTTCGCAACTTCCTTCTCCCACTCCTCGTCATAATCCTTTTCGTGTCCGGCAACCGGCGCCAGCACCCATCCATGCCCATGCTCCTTCGACGATTCGGGCTTCCACAATGCGAACGTGAGTTCGTCATTCGGAATTAATTCCAGCGCGCTGCCCGCCAGTTCGCCCGAGATGGCGCGCCCTGTGACCTGCTGCCACCACGAACCCGTCTCGCGGTCGCGCATCAGAAAATTCTGGTTATTGATTCCCGCCAGATAGAAATGAAGCTCGCGTCCCCGCGCCGTTCTCTTCCACACCAGACCGGTGTGACAGAGCGTTCAATAGGTGACGGCAATCGGCACCTCTCCCACCGTGTCGTTCAGGATGTGATGGTAGGCCATCTGCACGATCGGATAAGCGCGTGCTTCCCGCCCGATGCGCACCGCCATCACCATTTCCTTGTCGCCGAGGTGGGCATCGCCAGCCGAGATGAACCCCGCGGCTCTGATCGGATGGAACATCCATTCAAAGTAGTTCTGCCGGACCATCACTGCCGACGCCACGCTTAGCACCAGCGCGATCACGATGCCCGTCCGCGGCACGCTCGACGATCTCCGCCACAGACGCACGCTCAGCGCCAGCACGCCCACCAAGGCGGCCAGCGTCAGTGGGGGCGCAATCCGCTTGACCGCGATCGCCAGATCCAGCGCCCTCTCCGACTGGTGACGGAATGGCCGAATGACAAACGCCGGAATCAGAAACAGGCTCAACGAAAACGTCGCCAGCGACCCGAGCAGCAGCCAGAGTCGAGGATTGTCAAGCCTACGATTTAGAGGTCTATTCATCACCCTATTCATCGCCGAAAGATTTTATCGCTCCGTTCCATCGTCCATGGGCCCATGCGAACATCAACTCGAAGAAAATGAGGATAACACCGCGGACAACAAAACCCCCGATCCTCGCGGATCGGGGTTGGGTGGAGTGGCTCTGGAGTGCGTTTAGTTGGTGCGTGCCGCAAACAGCTGGCGGTAGCCCAGGCTGTTCACGTCGCGGAACAACGGCGTTCCGGGCGGCAGACCAGCCGGATTGGCGAAGTCCATGTCGAAACTGTATTTACGGGTGGGAGGTGAATATACCGTGGTACAGCACTTGAACACGCCGGTGTTATAGGTCGCATAGTACAAGCTCACCAGCGAGCCCTTGTAATTCAGGTTCTTTCCACCCCAGTTTTCCAGGTAGCGCAGAAAGTTGTGAATGCCGCCGTCGGTGCCGAAATCCTGGGCGCCATAAGCCGCCGGCCACGGGAAAGCGAGGTTTTTCCCGCCCGCAATCGCAACCCGGTAGTAGGTATCGGCAGCGTTCCGGTTGCCTGGATTTGTTACCGTACCCGTGCCACCGATGCCCAGGCTTGCCCGGTCGGTCCAGGCATTTGAGAGGAATGTGACCGCGTCGGCGATTACAGAGGTGGCCGCGTGCCCAGCCTGATCCGCAGGGGGGGCGCCCCAGGTTGGATCGGCGGCGCTGCTGTTGTAATCGCCCAGGATGTAGACCGGATTCTCGGATGCGACGGTAAATCCGCCGGGGCTTGTAAGAGTCGCACCGGCGTCCGTTCTCACGGGTACGTTGCCGAGTGAACCATCCACCAGTCTTAAAACGTGGCGCGCCCCGCTCACCCAGTTCTTGCGGGCCGTGACGCTGCAACTCTTAATCCGGTTGCCGGCCGTGGTACCGAAGGGATCGTCCGGGGCTGCGCCTACGATGAGGGCATTCAGGTTCTGTGTAGGGCTGGCCTGTGTACCGTAAAAGCCTAATCCCAGGTTCGCCGTGCCGAAGTTGTCCAGCACTCCGTTCTGATTGACGTCCTCGGGAGATAGCGACTGGCCAGCCGGAATCGGTTCCGGCAGCCCGTCGGGCGTGCCCGCGGCACTGGCAGAGTTGATTACGTCTTCCAGGCCCGAGTCCCCGCTCTTCGTATTACCCTTGTTTGGGTTGGGCAACATGCCTCGGCGATCGGAGAAATACAGGACGTATCCATTCTGCGCGATATAGTCAACATTTGCGCCGTTGGTGCCGATCGCCCCCGTCAGCCATCGCTTCAGATTGCCCGCATCGATTTCGACGGCATTCATGACCCCATTCGTCGTACAACTGTTGTCCCCCCAGGCATTGTCCCGAGCTTCGCCTTCGCGAGCGTCGTAGAAGTTGATGGGATACCAATTGTTCCTGGTGACGCTCTGCGTGGCAGTGCCAGCGCTGGTGACTCCGAAAAATGGGCTGGTGCTCGCCGCATCGACGATGACTTCCGGGGGCAGCGCGTTGGTCCACTGCGTACACCCCACGCCAGGGACCGTTAAAGTACAGACCGGAGGAAGACCGTTTTGATCGATGACGCCATCTCCGTTACGATCCGCCGGTTCTTCGAGCAGCAAGATTGCGTCCGGATTGATCGTGTTTCCCGGCGGAGCGGTCCCGCCCGGCGCCGTTGGAGGCAATGGACCCCGTGCAAATCCCAGGTTCAGCCATTCCATCGTCACTGGATTCCAGTTCCCGGCTACATCCTTGTACTCCACGCGCAGGTAGCCGTCGATCAGGTTCCAGATCGTGGCGTTCGCTGCGTTCCCGATCGAGGTATATGGATACGCTGGGCAACCTGCCGGCAGCGTAGCGACTCCAGCTGGCGGGCAAACCGCAATCGCCGGAGCCGGAGCGGCGCCCGCAGCGGTCACTGGCGCAGCCGGTGGTCCAAAAGGCTTGAGGGTCTGGGCGCCGGCCGGTGGGTTTGCCGGAGCGTTAAGCCAGTCCGTCCCCAGCGTAATGTTGGCATTCGCAGGAGTGCAGTTTGTGTTTAAGCATGTCGTCTCATCCGGGGTCGCATTCGAGGCAGCGGCAAAGTACGTGTTGTAAGTGCTTCCAGCTCCCAGAAGGGGCAGCGTGGCCGGAAATGACGTGGGGATCCCATATTGGTTGCTTGGGCTGGCGCCGCCGACGTTCGCCAGGCGAATGTTATTGGCGTCCCCCGCTCCGCCCGGCAACTCAGCCGGGTCGTCGCTCAGCAACACGCGAATCTGCGCCATGTTATATTCGCGCGATTGGCTCAGCGCAAGCGAGTCGCCGGCCTGTCCCCGGCGAATAATTTCGTAAGACAAGTTGCTGCCATTGACGAATGGCATCGACAGTTTCTTGGCGCCTGTTCCGTACTTGTTGCTTCCGTAGTCGCCGTCAACGATCTGCCCGGCGTAAGTGGTCCCCGAAAGAGAGCCCCATCCGCCGTTCTGGGTCGACTGCGGCGGATTTCCCCCCGCACCGGTCACGCTGCCCTCGGCCAGCCCGAGCGCCCTGCAAGCCGGCTTCGTTCCGTCGCAGCCCTTGGCGGCGGTCGGAATCATTACACTGCCGGTATAGGTGGTGTCGGTGTTCGGCCAGCCGTTGGCCAAATATTTCCGAACCACGTTGCCATATGCCGACAAGTTGCTGTGAAAAGTCAAGGTGCTGCCCGACCCAACGAACGGGTACAAGTCTCCATTGGTGTGGATGGGGCCGGCGAAATCAAAATTGGGACCGCTGAAAAACGAAAGATCGCTCTCCGAGAACACTCCGAACTGGAACACTGGAATCAGCGCAACCTGCGCGCTCCGCATCATGCTTACTTCCTGCCCGCTCGGTTCGGCCGCTGTCGCCAGCATGTTCACCGGGATGATTTGCGCCCACAAACCCTGGTTCGGGCCGGAAGTGATCTGTCCCCACTGCGTGACGAGCGACCCCGGGCACGCCGAACCCGGCTGCCCCGGTGTCACCACATAGTCTTTCCAGGTGACTCCCACCATGGTCGGCTGCAGAGTGCTGAGGTTACAGATTTGGGAGGCAGTGGGGGCTTGCGCGCTCTGGAACGTAGCGGACAGGTCGGCGGTCATCTTCTCGATGCCGCCCTCGGCGCTGTGATAGGCCGCGTTGTTTTGCAAATCGGAGCCGCCCACCTTGCCCTCAGTGTTGACCATCATCATCAGTCCGATTGCGATTCCAGACAGCAGCAGCAACAGCAGCAATGACGCAATCAGCGTGAATCCTTTGGTATGCAGTCTGACGCTCTTCATCTCATAACTCCTAACTGTGTGAATTCCGATCGCTTTGTTCCGAGTTGCCTTCCCCATCTCTCTTACTCCGCTTCGCCATCCCCGCCGCTATTGAAGTGGATAGCCGTTGCTGTACGTCAGATCCCGTGCGCTGACCGATGTCTGTAAATCCAATCCCTGATAGCCGCCCCTGGCTCCCTTCATCGTGCTATTCATCGCCATGTGCTTAATGTTGATTTTGGTGATCTGGTTGGGGGTAAGCGCGGGAGACAGGCCGGCGCCTCCGTCGCCCTGGTCCGGCACCGCCATCTCGGTGTTGGAGTCGTAAAGGTCATAGCTGAACTTCAGGTAAACCACGTTTTCCGCCACCGGCATCGGGGAGTGTCCGCTTATCTGCCTCATCAGCCGTGGCGGGCTGAGGGAGTTGTCGATGTAGTAGGTGATCACCAGAATTCGCTTTGACGTCCCCACATCGCCCACCACGTTAGCCAGGCTTCCGCTGGCGGCCGATGTCTGGTTCATCTTCAGCACATCGCCCGTGGCGAAGGGGACGGTATAAGTGGTCGGGCTCGTAGCAGTGACGGCGCCCGTGACTTCGGCCACCACCGGCGAAGGCGTGCAGGGATTACAGCCGGCAGCGGGCGTCAAGGTGAACCAGATGAGATCGCCGGGAGTCAGCCCCGCCACCACATCGTTTACGTTTTGCGGTGCGGTCACGCCGCTTGGCAACACACAGCCTGTCGGCAACGGCGAGGGCAGGGTAAAAGTCACCAGCGTCGAAGACGTGACGGTCACGTTGTAGCAGTTCAAAAAGAAGCTGCTATCTGTGTACACCACCGTAACCACATCCGTGGCGCCCTGCGAGGCGTTGAGCGTCGGGCCGTATTTCCATCCCGGGATCAGTCCGTAGAGATAAGGCACCGCGCCCTGCTTGGGATACGCTGCCGCGGTGCCGTTGACGTAGCACTTCAGCGATTGATCGCAGCCATACACCGGAGTGGTCGAGGTCGTCGGCAGGCCGATCTGCACGTTGTTTCCCAGGCCCGACCCGGCCAGGCTCAAGTCTCTCGTCAGCATTTCCGAGGCGGCTCGAAAATCCTGCTGCATTTCCGCCCGCTGCGAGACTGTCCAGGTCGCCGCCACACCCTGGCTGAAAAGCTGCACCGCCACGCCCAGCACAATTGTTCCCAGTGCCATGGCGATCACCATTTCCAGCAGGCTGAATCCGCTCTCACGCTTTGTCAAGCGATCGTTCATAACCCCCCTTTTACCGGTACTGCGAAATGAACGAACTCAAAACGTAGGTTTTCGGAAGCTTCGCCTGGGAAGTCGTATACTGCAGGGCGATATTCACTCCTCGCAGCGTAGGCACTACGTTGCCGCTCGAGTCCAGCACCGGCGAGATGAGAATCGTGCGCTGATAGCCGGTCAAAGGAATCTGCACATCATCAGCGGTTCCAAAGACTCCGTCGGGCCCCGGTTCGATCAGAGTTTGCTCGCCCGCAAGCGCGTCATCGGCCGTGCCCACGATTCCATCCGCTCCCGCCAGGTAGATCGGGTTCGCCCCATCCATGAAAATGCCGCCGTTGGCGACGTTCTGAACTTGCGCCCAGCTCACCTGCGACGTATTGCGCGCAGTCACGATACTCTCCAGCGCCTCATTTGCCAGTTGCTTGGCGATCATGTCCTGCTGCGACGTCTGCGTCGAAGCCATGGCCAGCCCGAACACGCCCAGCAGACTCACCAGTCCCACTGTCAGCACGGCCATCGAGATCACCACTTCAAGCAGTGAAAATCCGTCCTCCGTTTGCTTCTGCACTCGGGAATTCCGGTCGCGCCCGATTATTGACGTAGCCATTGATAGCCTCCCGCACCATTGCTGTAGATCCGCCATCCGCGAATGCGTCCCGTTCCGCCCCACAGCGTCACCGCCCGCGAACTCATCAAATCTCCCACGCGCGCGATGTACACCACGCCTCCATCCCAGCTGCCGGCACAAGCCCCGGCTCCGCCCTCCGCATCCTGCGACGAACCGTCCGGGCAGAAGTAAATCGTCTGTGCTCCTCCGAGGGCCCCGTTGGCGGTATAGCCGAAGTCAATCGCCAGGAGCCCCGATCCGTAGCCGTCTGGAGCCGGTGTGGAGGCGAGCGCCGATTCCGCGTCGAAGTTCACATCCATCGGCAATTGATAAACCACGGTATTCTGTGCCCCCTGAAATCCGCCCGCCAGTGTGGGGGACACGGTGATGGTGTTCGGCTGCGCAGTCGTCGAAAAAGTCACCGAGTACGATGTCCGCTGTGACACCGCGTTGTCGCGCGCCTGACGCATCGCCGACAGCGTCGTGTTATACGCATTGGTTACGCGCTGTTGCTTCATCACAGGCACGAAGCTGATGAACGAGATCGATGCCAGCACGATGATGAGCGCCACCACCGTCAGCATTTCAATCAAGCTGAAGCCGCTCGCTCGATGCCGGCGATGCCCCGCGTTTGTTTCCAGGCTTTTCATGACCGTTTACCCACCTGCGGTGTCCACCGCTCGAAATTCGTGTAACTGGAAGCAATTTATGCAGGGGGAGTTGTTAGCCAGACGTCCCCAGATTCTTGCGAATGGCCAGTCCGTCATCTGCCCCTTGATGGTAGGAACTGACTGGCGGCACGTCAAAGTACCGGGGGTACATCGACCCTTCGTACACCGTCCGTTTGTAAGGTAATTCCAGGTGAGTTACGATCGTGTCATCGCGTTTGCGATGCGCGCTTTCTTTGCCCGCCTCGGCCGATGCCCAAATTTGCGGCTGCTAATTAAGGTCTGTGCGCAAAGAAAATCCTGCGATCGTCCAGCCAGGTCCTACCGCTCCAGGAATCGGAAGATAGCTAGAGTTGTAACTGCCGCTGGTCAAACGGCGGGAAGAAACTAGGTAAGGACAATAAGAAGTCCAGACAGACCAGCCGAAGAAACATTCAGAGAGCATAAGCAAAAGAGAGATAGGGGTTAATTGCCCCCAACCGTGACGCAGGTAACTTGTCGTTCGATCGACCCTCTCTTACCATGTTGTCACTATGGACCTGCGCGCCCTCGTGGTGTGTCCGGACAAGGACTCAGCTACCCTGATCACGCTCATCCTGTCCGAACTGGGGATGGCGGCCGAGCATACGCCATCGATTTCCTGCGGCATGGCGCTCGTCGACAGCCAGCATTTCGACGCCATCGTCCTCGACTATCGCGCCGACCAAGGTTCCGAGCAATTCTTCACGCGCTTGCGTCAGTCCGCCAAAAACCGGGCCAGCATGCTGATTGCGGTTGTCGAGGGCGAGTCCAACGCCCGCCCCGTATTCGGGCTCGGCGCCAACTTTATTCTCTATCGCCCGCTCTCTTCCGATCGCACCCGCATCAGCCTGCGCGCCGCTCGCAACCTCCTGCGCCGCGAACGCCGGCGCGCTCCCCGCGCCGCTGTCAGTTCGACCGCCAAAGTCGCCTATCCCGGAGCGCCTGAACTGAACGCCATTTTAACCGACCTCAGCGACGGCGGAACTTTGATCCAGACCGCCAACCGCCTTCCGCCCGCATGCAAAGTTTATTTCGAGTTCGCGCTTCCCGGTCAGCAGCAACTGGTCCGCTTGTCGGGTGAGGTTGCGTGGCAGGCCGCCAGCGGCCGCACCGGAATTCGTTTCCTCGACGTGCCCCAGTCTTCGCGCCGCCTCATGCAGACCTGGCTTCAGCAGAACAATGCCCAGTCGGCAACTGTAGGGTCCGCCCAGCCGCCGGCGAGCAAGCCATTGAAGATGCAATCCTCTGCGACCGAGTCTTCCGCGACCCAGTCTGGCGCCTTGCTCGAGAAAACGCCCGAGCCGGAAGATTCCACCCTCGTCTCGAATGGCCCCAACCGCCGGGCAGAGCAGCGTTTCGCGAATGCTGGCAACCGCCGAGGGGAGCATCGGTTTGCCTGCAAACTCGGAGCGGAAGTCTACCGTCTCGGCAGCAAGGTCCCGAATCGCTGTATCCTGTCCGACATCAGCGAGGGCGGTTGCTACGTCGAAATGCCGACCCCATTTTCCGGACGGTCGGGGGTGGAAATCCTCGTCCGCACTGCCGACACGAAATTGAGAATTACAGGTCAGGTGCTGGCCGCCCATCCCGGTTTCGGCATGGGCGTGCGCTTCATGTTCCGCGATTCCGACGAGCGCGAGGAAATTCTGCGCCTGCTCGCAATCCTCTCCGCCGGTCCGTCGATGGACCCACAACTTCGCTGAAGAAGTCGAGGCCGCGATGGATTTTGGGTACCCGGCTTCCAGCCGCTGAGAATTACGCCGGCTGCTCTTTTTTCGCCGCCGCCTGGCGAAAATATTCCAGCGAAAGCTTCAACCCGCTCTCCAACTCCACTTTCGGTTCCCATCCGAGCAAGCGCTGCGCCTTTGAAATGTCGGGACAGCGCTGCTTGGGATCGTCCTGCGGCAGCGCTTCGAATTTGATCGGGCTCGCCGACCCGGTCGTCGCAATTACCTTCCGCGCGCACTCCAGAATCGTGAACTCCGCCGGATTCCCAACATTCACCGGCTCATGTTCCGCCGACCGCGCCAGCCGCAGAATCCCATCGACTTCATCGCTCACATAGCAGAAACTGCGCGTCTGCCTGCCATCGCCGTACACCGTGAGGTTTTCGCCCCGCAGCGCCTGCCACATAAAATTCGGAATCACCCGCCCATCGTTGATCTGCATCCGCGGCCCGTACGTATTGAAGATTCGCAGAATCCGCGTGTCCACCCGATGATAGCGGTGATATGCCATCGTTACCGCTTCGGAAAAGCGCTTCGCCTCGTCATACACCGACCGCGGTCCGATCGGATTCACATTCCCCCAATACGTCTCCGGCTGCGGATGCACCAATGGATCCCCGTAACACTCTGACGTCGATGCCATCATGAATTTCGCACCGCACCGCAGCGCCGTTTCGAGCGCTTCAAACGTCCCATACGATCCCACCCGCAGAGTTGCGATTCCGTGTTTGGCATAGTCTACGGGGCTTGCCGGACTCGCGAAGTGAAACACATAATCGAGTGCTCCCCACTCGCCGGGACGGCAAACATCTTTCTCCACAAACTCGAATCGCGAATCGTTCCGAAGATGCTCAATGTTCCCGAGACGCCCGGTCAGCAGATTGTCCGCTGCCACAACCGCATAGCCCTCGCCCAGCAGTCCATCGCATAAATGCGATCCCAGAAAGCCCGCCCCCCCGGTCACCAGCGCACGCTGCTTGTTCATGGAATCAGGCGCGCTCCCGTGTCTTCAATCGCGTGCCCGCCGGCAGCTCTTCTGCCAACGCCGGCGGACGACCCACGCTGTAATAAGAGAATCCGTGTTCCACCATCACCGCCGGATCATACAGATTCCGCCCGTCGAGCACGATCGGATATTTCACCAGCCTACGCAGACGCTCCAGATCAAGCGACGCGAATTCTTCCCACTCCGTCAGGATCAGCAGCGCATCCGCACCCTTCGCCGCTTCATACGCATCGGAGGCAAACTCGACGCCCGGCTTCAGAACCTCTTTCGCCCGCTCCATGGCTGCTGGATCGTAGGCGCAAACGTGGCACCCCTCGCGCAACAGTTCCTGCACCAGCAGCATGGCCGGAGACTCACGAATGTCGTCGGTCCCGCCCTTGAACGCCAGCCCCAGCACGCCCAGCCGCTTGCCGCGGAAAGTCCAGAGCACGCTCCTCACCTTGCGCAAGAACCGGTGCCGCTGCTCTTCGTTAATGCGAACCACTTCTTCCAGCAGCCGGAAGTCGTATCCGCTCTCCTTCGCGACCGCCCGGAACGCCAGCAGGTCTTTCGGGAAACACGACCCTCCATACCCGATTCCCGGATTCATGAATCGCGGGCCAATCCGCGAATCCGTTCCGATCCCGTCGCACACCTGCTGCACATTCGCGCCCACCGATTCGCAGATCGATGCCACCGCATTGATGAAAGAAATCTTCATCGCCAGAAATGCGTTGGAAGCGTGCTTGATCAGTTCCGCGCTCTTTGAGCTCGTGATGATCAACCGCGGCGGCGCTTTGCCTGCGGCCGCTTCCGGACGCGGAATTGCCTCCCCCCGCCCGTAGTACCATCCACTGGTCAGCGGCCCGTAGAGCTGGCGCATCACCTCCGCGGCCCGTTCGCTCTCGACTCCGACCACGATGCGGTCGGGGTAGAGGAAATCCGTAACCGCCGTCCCTTCTCGCAGAAATTCCGGATTCGAAGCCACATCAAACAGCGATGGGTCGGCCCCGTTCCTCATAATGATGGTGCGGATCCACTGGCTCGTATACACCGGAACCGTGCTCTTTTCCACCACTACCTTGTACTCGTCCACGCCTCCGGAGATTTCACGCGCCACCGACTCCACATAGGACAGATCGGCGTCGCCCGTTTCGGTGGGCGGTGTGCCGACCGCGATGAACACTACTTCGCTCTCTCGCGTGGCCGCCTGCAAGTCGCCGGAAAACTTGATGCGCTGTCCGCGGTGCCGGGTCAGCAACTCGGGCAGAAATTGTTCATGAATCGGTACCTCTCCGTTCCTGAGTGCCGCGATTTTCTGCTCGTCGTTATCGACCAGGACGACCTCGTGCCCCAGATCCGCAAAACACGCTCCCGTTACCAACCCCACGTACCCGGAACCGACCACCGCGATGCGCATAGCGAGCGTTCTCCTTGGATTTTCCATTTAGAACCTCCGGCTCGTCGGAGTACAGATTCTTACTGTAGCAGTCTTTCCAGCTGGGACAGCGTTTCGAGCGTATCGCCGCGTCCACCGGCCGGGGAATGGGAGTTCGAATCTCGCAAAAAACCGTGACCCCCATCACCGCCACGAATAGCCGCCGTATGCTGCCCGTTTGGATGACGACATTCCGAAATGGTGATGCTGCTGGAGACGAGGCCGAGCTGCGTTCGGCTTGGACGCCCGGGGGCGGCCGCCCCTGCGCAAGCTGTGTCGAACCTCGGATCCATCATGCTCGCCCCTCCCGCCCGAAAGAAGTAACGCTTCCCTCCAAGGGCCTCCGTCCGTCATCGCTGTAAAATATCCCAAGGCCTCCCCGCCGACTTCGGAGAATCCATCTGCGCCGTGTTTTGATCCAAGTCGCCCTGATCAATGCCACCCTCCTTCTCCTGCTTGTCTCCCTGCTCGGCGCACAGGATCGTTCCGGCGAACTCCGCCTTGCCGTCACAGACTCCGACGGCGCTGTCCTGCCTGCGCACGGCTTTCTGATCAGCCAGGCCAGCCACTTCCAACTCACCTTCGATACTCGTCCCAATGGCGAATACATCGCCAAAGAATTGCCTCTGGGCACTTACCATCTGACCCTCGATCACCCCGGATTCGCCCCCTACAATTCGCTGGTCGAGATCCGCTCGCAGCTGCCGCAGAAAATTTCCGTCGTCCTCTCCGTCGCCACCGTTGCCGAGACCATCGACGTAAAAGATTCCGACACGCTCCTCGACACCACGAACCCCGGCAACACTTACCAACTCGGCGCTCCCGCGTTGCGCGATTGGTCCGCCACCATTCCCGGACGCCAGGCGATCGACGTCGTTCAGTCGCAGCCGGGCTGGGTGCTTGAGGCCAACGGAGTCGTCCATCCCCGTGCCTCCGAATACGATACTCAGTATGTCGTCGACGGACTCCCCATCCTTAACAACCGCTCCCCCGCGTTCTCTCCCTCCGACGATCTCGACGATGCGCAGTCGGTCAAGACTTACACTTCCGGCATTCCTCCTGAATTCGGCCGCAAGATTGGAGGCGTAGTCGAAACCACGACCGATCGCAATCCCGCGCGCGGCGTGCATGGCACCGCCATCCTCGGCGGAGGAAGTTTCGACACCGCGAACGTTTACCTCGGCACCACCTATTTCGACGGCCGCAACGTCTTCGGCCTTTCCATGAACGCAGCTCGCACCGACCGCTTTCTTGATCCCCCGGTGCTTGAAAACTTCACCAACACTGCTACTCTTGCCGGAATCAAAGGCAGCTTCGAGCGCGACCTCACGAATAGAGATCGTCTCCGGCTCTCGCTCGGTTTCGATCGCGCCGGTTTTCTCGTTCCGAACGAACTCATCCAGCAACAGAACCTGCAGCGCCAGGCTCGCAGTAATCGGGAAGTCTCAGGCCAGGTTTCGTATCAGCACACTTTCTCCGCAAACGTCCTTGGCACCGTGCAGGGACGCGTGCGCGACGACGAAGCCGCACTCACTTCGAATCCAACTTCCTGGCCCATTCAACCGTTGCAGGATCGCGGTTTCCGCGAAGGCTATGTCAGCGCGACCGTCGCCGCCGACTTTCGCAACCACGAAATGAAAGCTGGAGCTGATTCCATCTACAGCTTCGTTCACGAACAATTCTCCTACCACATCACCGCTACTGAGCTAAACGGCCGGCCCATCTTCGATCCTTCCACGCCGCTCGATTTCATCTTCCACCAATCCGGTGACGATCGCGAGCAGGCGTTCTTCGTCCAGGACAACGCGCACTTCGGCAATCTGAATATAAGCGGCGGAATTCGCTTCGACCACTACAGCGTTCGCGTCACCGAGTCCGCCTGGAGCCCGCGCTTCGGTTTTGCCTGGTACGTTCCCAAACTCGGCATTGTGTTCCGCGGATCCTATGACCGGGCCTTCGGCACTCCCGCCATCGAGAACCTGCTCCTCAGCACCTCCGCCAAAGTGCGCACCCTTGACGGCACCGCCGCGCAACTCATTCTCCGGCCTTCGCGCGCCAACTATTACGAACTCGGCGCCACCAAGGAGCTCTTCCACAAAGCTCACCTTTCCGCCAACGTTTTCCGGCGCGACACTCGCAATTTCGCCGACGACGACGTCCTCCTGGATACCGGCGTCAGCTTCCCGATCGCGATCCGTTCCGCCCACATCTATGGCGCCGAAAGTCAGCTCGCTCTCCCGCAGTGGGGCCCCTGGTCCGCATGGCTCAACTACTCCTACATGGTCGCGTCCGCGCGGCTTCCCGTGGTCGGCGGATTATTTCTCGGCCAGGACGCCGCCGAACTCCTCAACTCCAACGCGCGCATCTGGATTTCCCAGGACCAGCGCCACACCGCGCATGGCCAGCTCCGTTACCAGCCCTGGTCGCGCTTTTGGATGTCCGTCGGCGCATCTTACGGCACGGGCCTGCCTGTCGAACTGAACGGCGAGAGCACCGCAACCCTGGTCGAAGAATTCGGCCAAGCCGTGGTTGACCGCGTCAACCTCAGCGCCGGACGCGTGCGCCCATCCTTATCTGTCGACCTCTCCGCCGCCCTCGATCTCTACAAAAAAGAGTCGCGCGCGGTGCGCCTTCAAGGCGACATTCGCAATCTCAACGACCGGCTCAACGTGATCAACTTCGCCAGCGTATTCTCCGGCACCGCGATCGCTTCGCCCCGCACCTTCTCTCTCCGCCTCCGCTTCGATTACTGATTCGATTGCTGACGTTGCGTGCCAAATAAATTCGCAGCATAAGTAGAAAAGCTTTGAAGGGCTCGCCTTCCGAGGGATGCGGAAAGCGCGTTCGAATCAGGGTATCGCTTTAGCGATACCCCAAGTCTAACCAAATCGACGTTTCTCTTAGGGGCTGCGCACCGAACCTCCTACAGGAAAGTCCTGACTCTTCTGCAACAAGAAATGCAGAGATGTAAGGGTTTGCGTCCATCGAATTCAGTGGGATTGTGGTGTCACCAACTTCAGGTTATGAAACAGCATCTGATTGTTGCCAGTTCGTTTAAACATTCGATTTTTCCCGGTAGGGTCTCTTTCCCCGGGCGTTCCAAATGTTTTTACGGGGAAACCCCCGGGCGGTCTTATTTGGGGAGCGAACGAGGCGTGAGCCACTTTTTGTCACATGACGTTCAGAAAATCCGTTCCGGCGCGTCTTCCCGGTCCCATGGTGATTCGATGTTCAGCTCCGCGCTCAGTGCAATGCCTGTCCGCAATCTTTGCCACACTCTGCTCCTCGTGTCCATGGCTTTTCTTTCGTCTTCGTTCGCGCAGCTGCCTGTCCTAACCAGCCGTGCCGATATTAGCCGCACCGGAGCTAACACCAACGAAACTCTACTCACTCCGACCAACGTCAGCAAGAACAGCTTCGGCCGTCTCTTCAGCTTTCCCGTCGACTATGTGGTGATGGCCCAGCCGCTTTATATGCCCAAGGTGCACATCCCCGGCCAGGGCACGCACAACGTCGTCTACGTCGTGACCCAGGCCGATTCGGTCTATGCGATTGACGCCGACACCGGCGCTCAGCTCTGGTATGCCAGCATGCTCAACGGCGGCACGACGGCCAGTGGCACATATCTCCCCTGCGGCACCGGTCCGGGTTACAACCAGGAAGGCATCGTCTCAACCCCGGTCATCGACCCGACCACCAACACCATGTATCTGGTGGCGAAGACGCGCCTCAACACCACGGTCCGTCACCATCTTCACGCCATCGACATCACCACCGGCAACGAGCAAGCGGGCAGCCCCGTCCTGATCACCGCCACCAGCACGAGTAATAAAGGACACGTCACCGTCTTCAACAGCAAGCACCAGAAAAACCGGCCCGGCCTCTTGTTGCTCAACCGGGTCCTTTACCTGGGCTTTGGCTCGAACTCCTGCAACGACAGCAATAGCGGCTGGGTTCTTTCCTACGACGCTGCCAGTTTGTCGCAGCTCGCCGTCTTCAACACCTCGCCCGACTATGGATTGACTTCCATCTGGCAGGCCGGGGTCGGTCTCGCCGCCGATGCCGATGGCAACATCTTCGTGGAGACCGCCGAAGCCGGCGGCAATGGGTTCGATGTCCCCAACGGTGGCCAGACCTATTGCAACAGCGTGCTGAAGCTTTCCCCCAATCTCACCTTGGCCGATTATTTCACCCCGTGGAGCGTGGCCTACCTCAACTCCCACGATCTTGACTTGAGTTCCACCGGCGCCCTCATCCTTCCCGATCAAGACGGCCCCTATCCCCATGAACTCATCGCCAGTGGCAAGCAGGGCATCGTTTACGTTCTTAATCGTGACAGTCTGGGAATGTTCTCTGCGAAC
>Ga0210402_10000192_pt1 | contig 70797 bp, 103 predicted proteins | sample IncBWC7MmetaG_FD_161055 | JGI IMG/M metagenome (GOLD analysis project Ga0210402, IMG submission 161055) | Forest soil microbial communities from Barre Woods Harvard Forest LTER site, Petersham, Massachusetts, United States - Inc-BW-C-7-M | ecosystem: Environmental > Terrestrial > Soil >...
GTAACCAACGCATCGACAACGACAATCCGGTTGATCAATTCTGACCTCACCGTCAATAACACTGCGGATCTGACTTTTGCCACTAACGATGCAGGAGGGACAGTAACTACGGCTGCGAAGGTCACTGCCGTGTTCTCCTCGCACACCACAAGTGCAGTCTCTGCCAGCCTCGCTTTTGTGACCGTGAATGCCGCTTCGGCTGGTGAACGGATGAGGATTGACCCAACTGGCAATGTGGGCATAGGCACCGTGCCCGCTGCTACTTTTCATGTCAGGGGTGCGAACGGCACCAGTGGCCTCTCTCCGCAAAGCTACACCACGGCTTTTCTTGAGAATGGCTCGACGACATATCTGGAGTTGGCGGCCAATGCGAGTCCTGGCCCAGGGAATTGCGGGATTGTTTGGAGCAGCGGGTCCTCGCAAACGAGTTACATGATCGACTACAACGGCGCAGTCCAATGGGTGGCGATGGGGGCATCTCGCCCGATTCAAATCTTCACCAATGGCGTCGAGCGCATGCGGATTACGGCGGTAGGTTACGTGGGCATTGGGACATCGACTCCCGGCACGCTTGGTGATGGTGGCAGCCCAACGATTCTCCAACTGCACGGTGCGTCAGGTGGGACACCATACGGCCTATTCCAACTGAGCACGAACAGTGTGGCGTCTGGCAATCCAACGGGCATTATCACATTCGGAACCACAGGGGCCACTGGGTCGCAACGGACTGCTGAGATAGCCTCGATAATGACTGCCGCTTCTGGCTCTGCCGCTCAGGGGAATTTAATCTTCTATACCTCAAACGGAAGCGTACTTGAGCGGATGCGGATTGACCAAAATGGCCTAGTGGGTATCGGGACGCCGACCCCTCCCTGCCTTCTTTCGCCTGTGCTTACGCGGGCCACGGCATTCAATGCTGGCGACAGTACGACATGGGCCGACATCATTGTGGAGAACTTTCAGAGCGGCGGTGCTGGTACGGGCACCGCGAATACGGCCACGGGCATCGGCTTCAACGTTTCTGGCTATCACGGCAATGCCACGGTGTGCGCGGGTATCGCCGCAGTGAGGACAATCGGCACGGGAGATGCACAAACCGATCTGGTATTTATTGCGCGGGCGCAGAGTGTTGTCCAGGCAGAACGCATGCGAATTGTGGGAGCGACGGGCTATGTGGGTATAGGCACCACGAGTCCGAATATGCCGTTGTCCGTATTCGGCAGTGTAGCTGGAGCCTATAACGGTGTGGTGATCGCAAACGGAGGGGCGGGCACTGTAGGTAATACAGCAGCACTAACCTTTGCTCTGGGCAATGCCGGGAGTACTCCGACTGGAAGCATTGCAAACGTGTTTGAAGGAAGTGGCCAAGGTGGTCTGGCCTTCTCTACTTATAATTCCGGCATGAGTGAGCGCATGCGTATCTCAGCGACAGGTCTGGTGGGGATAGGAACCACCTCCCCAATTGCTGGCTTGGACATTGAAGCCCCAAATGACTATCAGTTGTTCCTCACTGCTGCGGGTGGTGTCTCCTACGGCTTTGAGATTGGCCGCATCGTTGCCACTGGTCTGCTGCGGTTCTATGGGCGGCAAAGTGGGTATGCTGGCTACGTCTTCTCCACTGTCGATCATGCGAACATCTTCAACATCACGCCTGCTGGCACTGTCGGTGTCGGTGCTGTCCCGAATACGAATATGTTCACGGTCCTCAATCCCACCAACGCAACCACCATTGCAACTGCCAACCAGATCGGGATCTGCGAGAACAGCAATAATGGCGGCTATCGGCTCAATCTGGGTTACGGTCCTGTTGTGGGAAGTGACTGGGCTGGGGTGATTCAAGTTACCCCTGTTGGCAAATCTCTTGTGCTCAATGCCAGTGGCGGCAATGTCGGGATTGGCCTTGGCACCGGAGCCGTAAATGCGCCACTCACAGTTGCAGCCGCTGCTACATATGGCTCTGGGTACGCTCAGATTGAAGCCGTTAGTAATGCCAACAATACCAGTCGGATGCTACTTGGCTATGACACTACGAACAACATCGGGTGGATTCAAGCAGTCACGACTGGTGTCGCCAACCGTCAGATCATGATCAACCCGAATGGTGGCAATGTGGGCATCGGCGTTGTGCCCAGCTACGTACTGCAACTGAGTGCAGACTCAGCGGGCAAGCCAGGGTCAAACGTCTGGACGGTGGTGTCGGATCTGCGCGTAAAGCGTAACGTTCAGCCGTACACGCTAGGCTTAGAGACGCTGCTTCAGCTACGCCCGATTTCCTACGAGTACAACGGTGAGGCCGCCACGCCAGAGGGATTCAAGAGTGTCGGGCTAATCGCGCAGGAGGTGGAAGCACTTCTTCCCCACTTCGTCAGCCGCGTTCCCGGCAAGATTGCAGGCAAGGATGACGAAGTCCTGGGGCTGAACACCGGGGACGTACAGTGGATGACGGTGAACGCGCTTAAGGAACTCAACGAGCGCCTGAAAAGACTGGAAGAGAAGATGAGGACAAACTGAAATGGCAATGACTTACGATGAATCCGCCGCACTCATGAATGACATGGCCTTCCGAGGGCGCATCAAAGTGTCGGCGTTGAAATACGCCGACTCGATCCTGGGCGAACCCACTGGGACTCCCGCGCACAACACGCGGCTGCGCTGGGCGAGCAACTGTGAGCAGAATCCCGATATGACGGCGACGCAACTCCAGCCACCCGTCGTCATGGATGGCGCTGTCCAGGCAGCCGGGTCCACGATAGACGATACCGCGCTACAGGGCAGCGTCGAGGCCGTCGTCAACAAGCTGTTGTAGACTTCCGTTGAGGGGAACTTTATGCCCGCTCCCAGACCTTTGCCCGGCCTGAAGCCGAGGGCCCGAATCCGCGCGCTGCAGCTTCAGACGCAGTATGACGCCCTGCAAGATGCCATTGGACTGGGCGCGCGGACGGTGCGCTTCCAGGACCGCACGATTGAATACCAGAGCGTCGACGAAATGATCAAGGCGGCGAACTATCTCTACCTGCAGCTCGCCTCGACCGGCGGCATTCCCGGCGTCACCGGCGTCAAGCGCCAGATCCGCATGTACACGGACAAGGGCCTATGACGACGCCGAGCATCATGCCGGGACGCGGCAAGGCGGTCATCACGCAGCGCGCCGCGCTGATCTCGACTCTGCGGACGTGGTTCCTCTACCGCGACGAGGCGCTCTGGGCCTTCGTCGGTGGCACGGAGGGCGCACTCCCCCTGGAAGAGATCGTTATCAACGAAGAAACGGCGGCGCGCATCGACGAGACCAACGAGGCCGCCAAGCGCGCTTGGGCCATCGCCGAGAAGATCGCCCACGAGAACGGCCAGAAGACTTCGACCGTCATGCGCGAGGCCATTACTGAACTGCTGACGAACGAGGCTCCGGCCTTCCTGCTGGCCGTCCCGCACATTCCAGGCTCGTTCTAAATCCAAATATGCGCTAGTATGGTCGCAACGCCATGGGGCTAGCATGGTGCGCAATGCCCATGGCTTCCGCGCGCACTCTCGGTCGGCTGCACAATACGCCGATCTCCGGCCTGACGCCGAGCGTGCTCAACCGGCAGGCGCAATCCGGCACCTTCCCACCCCAATACACCGGCTATAGCGGCAGCGGGTCGCCGTACGAGAGCACCGGCTCAGGCCGCCGCCTGTCCACCTGGAACCCGACACGCCTGGGACCGACGACATCGCTCTGGTCGACGCGCGACCTCATGCTGGCGCGCTGCCACGATGAGGTGCGCAACAACCCGCTGGCCACCAGCGCCGTGGACAACTTCGAGTCGCAGATCGTCGGCAACGGGATCAAGCCGAAATGGGCGTTGAAGGATGAGGCGCTGAAACTCCAGATCGAGAACGAATTCAAGCTGTGGGCGCTCTCCAAGACCACCGACTACGGCGGCCTGTGCGACTACTACGGCCTGCAGGCGTTGGCCGCGCGCGAGATCTTCGAGGGCGGCGAAGTCTTCGTGCGCCGCCACATCCGCCCGGTCGGCTGGTCGGCCAACCCCAACATCAAGCAGCCCATGCGCGTGCCCATGCAGATGCAGTTGATCGAAGCCGAGCAGTGTCCCATCTGGCTCAACATCACGGCCTCCAGCTCCACGGTCGCGAAACCCGGCTCGGTGATCCGCACCGGCAAGGAATTCGACAAAGACGGGCGGCTGGCGGCCTTTCACCTGTATCAGGAGCATCCCGGCGAAACCATGTTTTTCACCAGCACGGCGCTGCAATTTACGCGCGTCGGCAGCGACCACATGCTGCACTGTTACAAGCCCTACCGCGCCGGTCTCCTGCGCGGGCAGCCGCACTTATCGAGCGTCCTGGTGCTGCTGCATGAGCTGAGTAAGTACACCGACGCGACCGTGGTGGCCAAGCAGGTCCAGGCCATGTTCGCGGGCTTCATTAAGAAAATCGTGCCGGAATCGGACGTGGTCCCGACCGATCTGACGGGCCCAGTGCCGGGCTCGCCGGTCAACCCTTACCTTCCGCCGGGCGTGAGGTGGGGCGAAGTGGAGGCGGGCTCGTTCAACGAGCTGTATCCCGGCGAGGATATCGTGTTCCCCTCGCTGCCGCAGAACAACGACCTGCAGACCTTCATGACGGTCATGTTGCATCAGTTCTGCGCCGCCATCGGCGCGACCTACGAACAGGTCACCGGCGATCTGCGCGGCGTCAATTTGTCCTCGATCCGCGTCGGCGTGCAGGACGCGCACCGCAAGTGCGAGCAGTTCATTTACAACGTTCTGGTGACGCAGTTCTGTGCACCGACGTTGCGCTGGTGGATGGACGAGGCGGTATTGTCGGGCCGTCTCAACCTCCCCGGCTACGCGGACGAGCCGGAGCAGTACCTGGATGTGGCGTGGACGCCGTCGGGCTGGTCCTGGATCGATCCGCAGAAGGACATCGAGGCCAAGCAGACGGCGGTGCGCTGCGGCTTCACCAGCCGTGAGAAGGTATGCGCCGAATCGGGCGAGGACGCGAGCGAGATCGATCAGGAGCAGATCCGCGACAATGCGCGGGCCGATGCGGCGGGTCTCGTCTACGACAGCGATCCGCGCAAGATCCTGATCGGCAGAGAAGCCAATCCCCAGGTCGAGGAGGAGGGCCCGCCGGAAGCAGCCGAAGCAGAACCGGGGCCAGCGCCCCCAAAGTCTGGTATTATGCGGGCTAAATAAACACCATGAAAGCGCCGTTGATGCATGTCGCCAGTCTGATCTTCAACGAGCCGCTCGCTATCATGCCCACCAAGCTGGAAGCAATCCTGCACGCCATCGGGCCCAGGTTAGTCGTCAACGATGCTTCGCTGGATGAGCTGATGCGGCTGCGCTCCATTCACTCGCGACCGGTCCTGCTGGAGGACGCCGTGGTGTTCGACGCCCAGGCTCCTGCGCAGGATGGCGGCGGCGAGGACAAACCCTACCGGCTGACGCCCGAGGGTGTCGCGGTGATTCCAATTCGCGGCACGCTGATGAAGCGCAACTCCTGGATCGCGGCGGCCTCCGGTCTCTGCAATTACGCGAGCCTCGCGCAGGCCGTCACGCAGGCGAAGGGCGATCTCCAGGTCAAGGCGATCCTGCTCGATGTGGACTCGCCCGGCGGGACCACCCACGGCTGCTTCGAGCTGTCGGACGCGATCTACCGCATGCGCAGCGCCGACAAGCCCATGTGGGCCGTGGCCAACGATCTGGCCGCCAGCGCGGCCTATGCGCTCGCGAGCGCCGCCGATCAGATCTGGGTGACGCGCACGGCAGGCGTCGGCAGCGTCGGCGTGTTTGCGCTGCACGCGGACCAGTCGGGTCTGGATGAGCAGGCCGGAGTCAAGTACACCTACGTGTTCGCCGGAGAAAAGAAGACCGACGGCAATCCGCATGAGCCACTGAGTAAGTCGGCGCGCGCGGATATCCAGGCCGAGGTGGATCGCGAGAACAACATCTTCATCGCCACCGTGGCGCGCAATCGCGGCTTCGCCAATGCCAGCTTCGAGAAAATCGCTGGCACCAAAGCAGGGGTCTATTTCGCACAGAACGCACTGCCGCTGATGGCCGATGAGGTGGGAACTTTCCAGGAAGCCCTGGAGGCCCTGACGGCAAAAGTCAGCGGGCCCAAGGTGATGTCCTCTGGAAAAGTTGCATTACAAACAGAGTCGGGCAATAATGCTTCCGACAGCGCGAAGGAAGAAGTCAAGGAGCCGAAAGAAGGAGACGTAGCTATGGCGAAACAGGGCACTGAGGAAACGAGGCGCGCGATCAAGGCCGAGGCCGACGAAGAAGTCGCGGCCACCCTCGCCGCCGCCAAACCGGACGACGAGGACCCGGAGGACGATGACGACGAGGACGACGAGAAAAAGCCGAAGGAAGACGCCAAGTCCAAAAAGTCCAAGAAAGCCGACGATGAAGCGGAAGCTCGTCGCAGCTCCGTGACCGAGATCCCGACCACGGCGAACGCGCCCGCCAAGCGGATCGCCGAGCTGTGCCAGATCGCCGGTGCGCCGGAGCTGGCTGCCGACTACATGATCAAGGGCTACACCGTCGACAAGGTGATCGAGAAGTTGAGCGCGCGCCGCGCCAAGGCCTCCGCCGAGGGTGGGGTCAACTCTTTCGTCGCGGGTGACGGCGGAGGTTCGGGTGGCGGCGGCCACGCATCGGTCGATGCCGCCATCGAGCAGGCGCGCATCATGTCGGCCAACTCCGGTGGCAGGCTCTCGCAGTCCAAGTGCATGGAGCAACTCATGCGCGCCAATCCCGATATTTATAACGGCTACCTGGAAGAGCGCGGCAGGGTCGCCGCCCAGGTGGCGTTCACGGGTGGAGGCCGGGCGTTGACTGAGTACGTTTTGAACAATCAGCGGCGCTACATGGCGAACCTGGGTCTGGGCACCACCATTGAGGACGTGCCGGGCCGCAGGGCGATGTAAGGAGGAACGATGCCGTACAACGAAGGAATGCTCAACACTTTCAGCGCCCCTGCCGGGGCCGATCTGAGCGGCAAGCAATTCTATGGCGTGGCGCTGGTCAACGACACCAACAACCCTCCCGGTGTGCACGTGGCGCTCGGCGTGGCCGCCAAAGGGATTGCGGGCGTACTGCAGAACAATCCGCTGATGGGGCAGGCCGCCTGCTATCAGTCCAGCGGAATTACCAAGGTGGCCATTTCCGCCAGCCAGACGATTGTGGGCGGCACCACCCTGCTTGATTTGGACGTCGGCGGGACCTTTACCGCGCATGCGGCGGGCACGGCTGTTGCCCAGGCCCTGGAGAGTGTGGCCCCGGTAGCGAACATTATGATCATCAGCGCCAAGCTGATGCCGAGCAATTTGCCCACTGCGTAAGCTTTTTGTTTTTTTGAGTGTGTTTTGCCGGGCCTTGACGGGTAGGCCCTAACCCCAAAGTGATAACATCCCGCCCTTGAGAGACGCACATTTCCGTGCGCCTTTTCCCAACCAATCTATTTTCACTGCCGGTCAGTATTGGCCGTGTGAGGAGTTAAGGAACGATGGCTCAACCTACCATGTCCGATTTGCACGTCAACGCTCTGCTGACTGACATGAGCGCGATGTACGCGCAAGAGGAGACCGTTTTCATCGCGCGCGATGTGTTTCCCATCGTGAGCGTAACCAAGGTGTCTGACCGGTACACCGTCTATTCGCGCGCCGACTTTAACCGCAACCAGATGCAGAAGCGTGCGCCCGGCACGACCGTCAAGAACATCGGCTACCGGGTCGACACCAACCCGACGTACCTCTGTGACGTCTGGGCGCTGGGCAAGACGATTGACGATCAGGTGCGCGGCAACGCGGACTCAATCTTCAATCTCGACCTGGAGGCCACACGGCTGCTCACCACGCAGTCGTTGATCAATCGCGAGTACGCCTGGATGAGTACCTTCTTCCAGCCCGGCGTCTGGAGCAACCTGTGGACCGGCGGAGCGGCGGCGACCCCTCCCTATCCCACGGTTCCGGCCACTTCGCCCGCCAGCAGCTACACGTTTATGAAATGGAGCAATGCGTCCTCTACGCCTATCCAGGACGTACGCCAGCTCAAGCAGATCGTGCAGCTCACCAGCGGCGGCTTCCGCCCCAACCGCATGGTGATCGGTCGGCCCGTCTTCGATGTGCTGCTCGACCATCCCGAGTTCGTGGACCGCGTCAAGTACGGCCAGACCGCGCCCAAGCCCGCGCAGGTGATTCTCGACACGCTGGCCGCGATCTTCGAAATGGATCGCGTGCATGTCAGCGATGCGATCTACAACACCGCCGCTGAAGCCGCCGGTGTGGACTCTGGCGCGACGTATGTTCCTCCCGCGTACAACCAGGGCATCAACGCCGGTGAGTCGAATGCCTTCCTCGCTGGCCCCAACGTGTGGCTCGGCTATACGCCGAGCGCGCCCGGCATCATGACGCCCGCATGCGGCTACACGTTCGCGTGGTCAGGCTACTTCGGAGCCACCCAGACCGGAGAACGCCTCTCCAGCTACTACTTCCAACCCGACCGCAGCACGCACGTCGAGATCGAAAGCGCGTACGTCCACAAGGTCATCAGCGCCGACATGGGCGGCTTTCTCGCGGGCTGCATTTAAGGAGTTGACCATGGGAATCGCATTAGAGATCCTGCGCAGGCGCAGGCCACCGGTCAAATCCGATCTGCCGCCGGAGCTGCCGGTCAAGCAGGGTGACGAGCCCACTGAAGAGCAGAAGGCCACGGTGCTGCGCGAGGCGGTCAACTACTATATCCGCTCCGGCCTCCGAGCGCCCGACGTCCGCGCGATCTGCGAGGAGTTCTGCGCGGCCATCGATGCGGCGGCGGGCGGCGGCGGAGTGTCTGGCGATGTGACGGTCTTGCCGACCAGCGCGACCGCGCCAGCCGAGGCTGGGACCGGGACTTTCGCTGTGTCCCTGACCAGCGAAGGCTCATGGATGGCGACTGCGATAGATCCGTGGCTGCACATTGATTCGCCGACGGGACCGCAGACGGCATCTGGGACGGTGGAGTTCAGCATGGAGGCGAATAACGGGGTAGTGGGACAGCCCCCTGCGGATCGGGTAGGGACGGTCGCCGTGAATAACGCAATATTCGAAGTGACCCAAAGTCCGTGGGACGTGCTGCCGGTGGAGCTATCGCCGAAGGAAGCGACGTTGGCTGCGACGTCAAGTGTGGGGAATAAGTTCGATGTGACGATCACGGGATCGGGGACAAGTGGGACGTGGACGGTGGATATCGAGAATGCAGCCAGACTGTGGCTGATCGTGGCCTCTCCCACGGCACCGCAGAGTACCAACGGCACGGTGACGTATAGCGTGCAGGCAAACGCGCTCACAACTGAGCGGACGGGCAAGTTCTTCGTGAACGGCCAGCCCTTCACGGTTACTCAAGCCGCCGGAGGCGTATGATCCACGACCTCATACCATGGCGTACATTGACGCGCACCGGCATTCCGGCGCTCAAGGTGACCCGCCGTCAGATCGTGCTCGGTGAGGTGATCGTGCCGGTCGGCGAGACGCTCGATCCCGAGCTGCTCCCTCTGCAGATCCGCCGCGAGCGGCTGCGCCAGTTCTACGAGCAGCGTTTGCTGGAGCCGGTCAGCGCGCCCAAAGACTCCCGGCAGTTCTACCGCGAGCAGCTCGCGCGCGCGCAGGGCCAGGAGGTTCCGATCACGCCGATCCAGCCGGTCGCCTCGCAGATCGTGGCTGACCTGCCAGCCATCGAAGTTGAAGTGGAAGCGGCGAAGCGCAGGCCGAAAGGAGCCAAGTAGTGGACTTCGATTCGTTGGTAGCCACGATGGACGACACGCTGGTCGCGACCTTTCAGAAAGTCGACCCGGCGGCAGGTGTTCTCCAGGTCACGCTGCATCCCAACGACGCGACCGGCGACGTCACGGTGTCCTGCATTGTGAAGAACCCGATCATGGAAGAGGATTATACGCCGGGCAGCCAGACCGGCACCTCCATGCTGACCCTGTTCATCCCGGCATCGGCTGGCGTGGTGGCGCTGCGCGGCCAGACAGCGACCTACAACGGCGTCGACTACGACGTCCTGCAATCCGATGCCGACCGCTGCGGCGGCGTGCATATCCGCATGCGCGCACGCACGCAGCCGTACAGCCAGTGAGGCCTATTGAATGCTCGACCCGGATATCGTTCTCAGTTCGGTGCTGGCCTCGCTGCAATCGATCCCTGATTTGGCGACGGAACTGGGTGCGCCCACTATCCCAGCGACCGACTCGATTACGGGCCATTTTTTTTATAGCGGCGAGGAGAACGCCTACATCCGCTCGCTCGCGCTGATGAAGAGCCCCTCCATCCTGCTGGCCTACCTCGATTACATCATGGGCAACTATGATGGCATGACCGTCTGGAAGCACCGGATGAATCTCTGCATCCGCTCGCGCAATAAGGCGTCCAACGGCAGCGCCGCCACAGCGCAGCATATCTGGTGGATGGCCATGAACCTGCCGATCTCGGTGCCGCAGGTCGCGCCCAACATCCGCTACGTGGATCTGGCGGGCGGCATGCTGTGGCTCTTCGAGACCAATCTGAAGCACCAGACGGACGAGCTGGGCCAGGACTTCTTCATTGGCACCATGGTCTTCAACGAATACGGTGACGCGGGACCGGACGGCCAGGAGTTCCTGAACGTTGGGCCCAGCAGGCTGGTTCAGCTTGCGCCCACGGTTGACGGCTTCGCGCATGCGATCAGGCAGAATTTATCCGCCGACGAACGGCGACAGCTCCTCGAAGGAATCACAGAGGAACAAGGAGTCAGTTAATGGCGACACGCATACAAAATAAAATTCTCGGCCTGGGACTGCACCGGCAGGCCGACATCGTCACAGCCAACACTACGTTCCTCCGTTTCCGCCAGCTCAACGCGGAGCTTGCGCCGAGCGGTTTCCTCACCGAGAACGACGCCAACGAAATCGGCAAGGGCAATGAGTTCATCTCCGCCAGCGGCGTGTACCCGGTCTCTTACAACCCGCTGGCCAGGATTGACAAGTATTCGTCGGCGGAGTTCATGACCTGGGCGTTTGCCTTCGCGCTGGGTAAGGTCGCCGAAGCCACCGGCGACTACACTCTTACGCCCATCGATCCCTGCATTGACGGCCTGGAATTGCCGTACTTTACCGTGGTCGAGCAGGTGTGCGAATCCGGCGGGCAGGCGTTGGACGATGCCTTTATCGGCTGCGCCATCGAGGACGTCACCTACGATTTCAATTACGGGCCGGGCCGTCAATCGGGCCGGGTGACGTGCAACTGGGTCGGTTCCGGCAAGATGGCAACGCCGTCTACCGTGACAGTCCCTCCCGCTGTCAGCGAGCACTACATGCTGACCGGCTCGATGCAGTTGACGATTAACGGAATCAATTACATCACCGCCAAGACGATCCTGTCAGGCCAGATTGCCTGGAAGAACAACCTGCTGGTCGGCCCTGGTTTCTTCCCCGGCAGCGGCATGCAGAACGGCGCAGCCATCCGTGGGCGCATCGAAATCGGCCCGCGCGCGTCTACCTTCACCTTCACCGCGCGCCTATTGAAAAGTTCGACGGAGTACGCGCTGCTCATCGGGCAGAATACCGGCACGGCCACCATCACCGTGAGCTTCGACGCCACCCACACCATGACCTTCACTTATCCGAGCATCCAGTACGAGGCGGTGGTGAACGGCGAGCAGGACGGCATCGTCAGCGTTACGGTCACCGTCGCGACCAAATACGATCCCACCCTTGGCGTGCTCACCATCACCTCGCAATGCGGCATCACCGGCATCGCGCAGGCTGGCACCCTGATTACGGGATAAGGAGCTGGATATGGCCCTTGGCAGCAACTCGAAAACGAACGTCGGGATACGGCGGTTCATTTACACCACGACTCCGCCGGGATACCGCAACTTCGAACCCAACGGCACGCAGACGTACGTGGTTACGTCGAGCCACGGCTACGTCCACGCGGGCAATGCCTATGCGAAGGGCCAGACCATTGCCTACGACGCCGCTGGCGGCACGCTGTACAGCAACCTCGCGCGTCTGGAGCGCAGCTTCAATGGCCATTTGATTGATCCGTCGAGCTAGAGGAGAACTGAATGTACGGTGAGCTGTTTCTCATCAAAACGACGCAGGGCGGCGAGATTCCGGCGATCCCCATCGTCATCCAGAACCCGGCCAAGGTCGCGGCGCTGCGTCTCCCGACCGCCGAGGAGATCAGCGCCTATACCGGCAGCATCCGGCAGGTGATCCACCGGCTGGGCCGCCGCCAGAGCGAAGATCGCGACGTGCCCAACACCGAGGCCGAGCGCAAGCTCTTCGACGCGATCCGTCTGGACAGAACCGGCGACGAGTTCGACGAAGCGGAGATGCGCCACTCCATCGATCTGGTGTTGCGCCACAACGTGATCGCCTGTGAGCGCGACGGCGATCAGTACGTGATCAAAGTCAACACCCTCTGGGGCGTTACCTCTCACACCTGCCGTATCCCCACCACGCGCGAACTGCAGAACTACCGGGAAGGCGTCATCAAGTCGCGCGAGCTGCCCCACAACGTCGAGGAGCGCCGCTTCCCGCCGGAAGCGCCGGTGCAGTTCTATAACGCGATCATCACGGCGGTAGAAGGGTACGCGCCGCAGTTCAACGTGCCCATCGGCACCGTCAACGGCAACCGGCATGTGCTCGAAGGCGCGGAGCTGAAGGCGCTCCTGCCGCAGATCCCGCCGCACCATAAACGCAGCGTGGCGGGCGAAGTCTCCAGCGCACTCTATGATCTCGACCCGCAACTTGACCCAAACGCATAGAGCCGGAAGAGTGGCCATACCCGCTACCGCTCCGGCTGCTGATCTACCGGCTGCTGCGCGGCGAGGAGCTGTGCCGTGGCGAGGACCAGGGCGCGAGCGCGTGCCCGCTGGCCGACACGGTGCGCTGCGTGGCCTGCGGCTATCGCTGGAAGGCCGACGACGTGAACGTGCCCGGCCCGTGCCCTTCCTGCGATCAGAATGCCTCCGTGGCCGAGCGCTGCGAGAGCTGCCCGGTGGTGGAAGTGGAGCACTACCGTGCGACCACGCCGAGCGGCCAGCTCCTGGACCGCGTGCTGGAACACGAGTTCGACACGAAGCACTACCGGGTCGATCCCGGCGACGTCAGCGCGGAAGTCAGGGAAGGCTTGAAGGTGCTGGAACACGAGCGAACGCGATGGGAAAAGGAAACGCGCGAGAAGGCCGACCAGGAGCGCGAGGAGCAGCAGCGGATACGGGAGATGCAGCGGAAGCAGGGGCGAGGGTTCTAGCGACCTATTCCATGCTCCCGGCAATTACCCAGGACAGAGAGCATATCGGACGTCATTTCGGAGAGCCTCATTTTTCGCAAATACGTGCAAGTCTCCACCATCATTTCGGCGTCCTTGGGGTTCAGCGGAGTGACGCTACCGTCCTTGTGTGTCACGAATGTCTGGCCCGCGAGCTGCCGAGCCTCAGCCCTTTGCTGCACCTCCAAGCCCCGAACGTCGTTGGACGTCTGGACTACCGCAATGATCACGCAAATAACGAGGTACGCGAGGCAGGCAACACCGAAGTATTTCACGATTTTCATAGATCTTCAGGCTACCAACCTGTGGAAAACGCAGGCAATAGTTCGTGGGATAAATCTGGGAAAGTTGGGGCGAAACATGGCTGCTTTTGAAACTCGCATCACCTACTCCAAGCTCTCGTTTTCGCCGATTGCGACCGAAGACATGGCGGCCATCGGCGGCATCGTGCTCGACCACATGAAGGCCCGCATCCAGGCGCATGTGGACTGGGATGACAATCCCGCCAGACCGCTGAAGCCAAGCTACGCGCAGGAGAAGGTAAAGGGCAGGCGCGTGGCCTTGACCGGCGGGCAGCTTTTTCGCGGCCAACCCTTCCGCGATTGGACGCTGCGCGGGCGCACGATGCAATCGCTGAAAGTGAAATCGGTGTCTCAGGATCAGGTGACCATCGGGCCGGTCTCAGAGGAGGCCTCCAAGATCATCAACGCGCGCAATCCGCTCGATCATATGTGGGCGATGTCGCCGAGCGATACCGAGGTTCTGCACGAAGCCGTTTACAACACCATAATGCAGACCGTGCGCGTGCGACTCCAGCCGACCGGCGAAGTGAGGATGGTCGCCTAATGGGATCGTTTCCCTCCGATCTGACGATGAAGGTCAACATCGACCCTACATCTGCCCTCGCGACTGCCAAAAAGATGGACGAATTGCTAAGGCAAGGCGCGAAGGGCGATGCCGAGGCATACAAGCAGGCCGCAGAGATGGGCATGAGCATGGCCAAGCAACTGATCAACACCAGCACGCGCGCCGGTCGCCAGCTCGAAACCCAGCTTCGGTCCATCGAGAAACAGACGCAGTCGCTGGGAAAGACTGCAACGGAGATGAATGAGCAGCAGCGGAGCTGGATGCTGGAGCGCGCACGCGGGTTAAAGAACCAGGAGGAGCAGGAAAAACGGATCAATGCGATCTACGATCAGCGGCGGAAATATTTTCAAGAGGAGGAGCGCAGGCAGCAGCAGAAAGGTCCCGGCACCGGTGCCCTGCTCTTCCGTGGTGCGCGCGATATTTTCGAAGGCCGCATGAGCTACGGCATGATGGATCTCGGCAGGGCCGCGCTTGGCGGGATGGGGGGCGGGGGCGCAGCAGCGGGAGGGGCGGCGGCTGGCGCAGGAGCGGGCGGAGTTGGAGGCGTGCTCGCCGGAATCAGCGGTACTGCGCTCGCCATCGGCGGTGTGGCGGCGGCCCTGGTCGGCGTGGAAGTCGCCGGTTACGCCGCCGCCAAAGCTATCGGCGAGTTTGGCCGCGAAGTCCACGACGTGCAGATCAAGACGGGGATGACCGCCGTCGAAGTGCAGCGCCTTCAGTTCGCCGCCCAAGTCACCGGTCAGGACATCGGCATCGTGGATCGCATGATGCGCGGCCTCACCATGGCCATCGAAGGCACCGATAAGAAGGCCTTTGCCGCCGCCAAGACTCTCCAGGACATGGGCGTTGATTTGGTGGCTTTGCAAAAGGGTGGGATCAAGCCGCTGGAGCTATTGCAGCAAATCTCCACCGCGCTTGAAAAGCAGCCCAACAAATGGCTGCAGAACAAGGAGGCCATGGATCTATTCGGTCGCTCTGGCATTCCGGCGCTGCCCATGATCACGGAGCTGAACCGAGCGCTGGGGGAAAGCGGAAAACTCCATTTCGTCGACCAGGACCAAATCGACCGATGGAGGGAGGGAAATGTCGAGATCGCGAGAATGGAGACCGAGCTGAAACTGATCAAGCTCCACCTGGAGGGACTGGTCGCCAAGCCATTCATCATCACCATCGATGTGGTGGGGAAGCTGGGCGATCTGTTGACGAAGGGTATGGGCCAGCAAGAAAAGTCGGGCCAGGAGCCGGATATACCGGAGGACTTGATCGGGCGCTTTCGTGCCGCCATGGGCGCGGAGAAGACAGCGGAGAGAGCGCCGTATGTCGCCGCGCAGCAATACGCGAAGGAATTGCAGAAAAACAGCTTGGAGGCGGCGGAGCAGGAGCTATCAGCGGCGAAAGAGGTCTACGACGAAGATCTGAAGAGAGCAGCCTTAGGCACGGTCATGATCGATCAGCTCAAGGAGCACGAGGCGATCTACAAGAGAATCAGAGATCACGTGGAAGCAATGAGAAAGGCTGATAGCGACCGGAAGGCCATCGCAGAAGCGCTGCGCCGCTCAATCCTGAATGCGGAGCAGCAGAGAGAGAATCCGTTCGCGCTCCCGGCGGAAGCAGCGTTGAATCGAGATTTGAGGATGCACGGAATTACGCCAGCCGACGCATTCCGCTTCTCCTGGCACGCTGCGCCGCAGATTTTGTTTGAGCGCGGGCAACAGGCCGCCAAGTTTCAGACGGAGATGCTGGGCGTGCAGGAGACCACACAGCGCGAGCTGATGCGTGCGCGCCTGGGCGGCATCGAGCCGGTGAATGTCCGCGAGCTGGGCCAGGGCGGCGTCACGCGCGCCGACGTGGAGCATGACATCGTGGAGCAGTATCAGCAGCGCGTCGAAATCGCGAAGGAGACCCGCACTATCGAAGAGGACCTGATCAACAAACGCAAGATCGACGCCAAAGATAATGTCGGATTGGCCCAGAAGGCACGTGACCTCGAAGCTGTTGCGGGCAAGGAGTTGGTCGCCAATGCAGAAGCCACAATGGCGATAAAGAAACAGGCGCACGCACTCGCCCAGAGAGAGCGAGATGAGGAGCGGAAGCATACAGAGACGATGTCGAGGATTCAGCTCGCCGACCAGGAGGAGTCCATCAAGCACGACGCGGATCTGGCGCGGAAACAAGCCGAGCTACGCTTCAAGGGCGACAACCCGGCGGCGGGCATCGCCGAATCATATCGAATCGCCGTGGAGGAGTCTCACCAGCTTTACGATCTGGAGATGCAGCGCATCGCCCTGCATGAAACCGGCTATAAGGCCGAAGAGGACGCTGCCATGGCTCTCCACAAATTGCACCGGGAGGATGAGGCCGCGCGCGAAGATGCCCAGCTCAAGCTGGCGCAGATGCAACAGCAACAACTCGACGCTCTGAAGAGCAAGATCGAGCCGCTCTACCACACGCTGTTCACGAACCCTAGGCAATTTGGCACGCAGCTTCGCCAGACGGTGCAGGAAGCTGCGCTGCACCCCATCGTGAGCGGCCTGAGCGAGATGACCGCCACGGCGCTGCACCCGCTCATTTACGGCGCGGGCGGCACGGGAGGGATCGCAGGTACTCTCGGCGGGATGTTCGGCGGCGGCAGGCTCAACGACGTCCACCTGATCAACGGCGCGGTGCCGGTTCACATCGTGGGCGCTGGTGGCGGCTTCGGCGGAGGAGGTGGTGGTTTCTTCGGCGGCGGCTACGGTGGTGGTGGTGGCGGCGGCCTGCCGAGCTTCGCGCAACTCGCGAACCTCCCGATGACCACCGGCTCATACGGCGGCATGGATTTCGGCGGGATGGCCCTGAGCAGTGCGCTTGGAGGCGGCGTCGGCACATCGCTTTATAACCTGCCAACCGGCGGCAGCTCTGGCATGAATTTTGGTGCCATGACCCTGGCGTCTGCCCTTGGCGGCGGTGGTACGGCCAGCGGCGGTCGCGGATTCAACCTGGGCGGCCTGGGCGGGCTCGCGCGTGGTCTGTCGGGCTGGAAACAGATGCTCGGCTTCGGCGCGGTGCGCGGAAGCACTCCCGGCTCGGAGTCTCTGGCGCGGGCAGCCGAAGGCCCAGGTGTGAGCGCAGGGGGCGCATTCAGCCTGAGAGGCTTTGCTGGATCGCCACTGGCCAGAGCCGGAGCCATGACCGGCGGGATGATGGCAGCGCAATCCGGTCTGCTCGGACAGCAGCGTGGCACCGGCCTTGGTGTCCTGGAAGGCACGCTCGGCGGAGCCGCTATCGGGTTCTCCTTGGCTCCTCCCGGCTTCCAGCCATTGGGCGCTGCCATCGGCGCAGGTGTCGGCCTGGGGATCGGCTTGGGCGAGATGATCGCGGGCGTGGAATCGCCGCGCAATGAGGCCAAGCGGCTGGTGAGAAGTGTCTACCATATCTCGATCAACAACACGACCGCCGACCAGATCGTTTCCATCGCCAACCAATCGTACAGCGGCCACGTCTCTATCGCGGTGCGCTCGCCCGAGGTGCGCCATATGCTGGGGCTCTACGCCGCCGGAACGGGCCAGGGGTCGATCTTCGCCCAGTCGTCGAACGAACCGCACGGAGCTTCGCTGGTGGAATCTGGCGGCATCCTTGCGCAGCAGGCGACCTATCAGTACGGGCAGGCATTCAGCCAAAGTTCGAACCTGCCGATCTATGGCGGCACGCCCACGCACGTGCTGGGGCCGCCGGGCGGCGGCATGCAGCTCTCGCTGAATATCGGCGGCCAGGATGCCGCGCGATTTTTGCAGGGGAACGTAGTGAGCCCTGATGTCGTGCAAGGACAATATGCGGCGGCCATGTATGGTTCTTCCGGTCGAGTGTCGCAGAGTTTGATGATGTCGGAGCCCGGCAGTATCGCGTCTTGAAGTTGCGTGATTTATGGGTGAGAATATGGCAGGGCTAGGTAAGGCGAGGCGGGGCAGGGCTTGGCGAGGCCGGGCTCGGTCTGGCATGGCGTGGGCGTCAATGACGCAAGGGCATGGCGGGTTCCGTCATGCCTTCTAACCTCTCGCCAGCGACGGTCGCGCCCGGCAATGTGCTGCCGCAGTCACTCTCTACCTCATTCGTGGAGACTCTAGTCTATCCGTTGCTCGCCGTCTCATATGCCGACGGCACTTTCGAGCGTTCGTTGATTGTGGATGGAGTCAATCCGCCGCGCGCGCTGCGCACCTGGGTCATGGCGAAGCGGCTGACGACGGCGCAGCTTACAACGTTGTTCAATTTCTGGACGACTCAGGCGGTCGGCGGTCTCAATGCGTTCTACTTCTACAATCCGGTCGATATACTGCCCGGCCAGCACATCGGCTCCAACTACGACCCGACCGGCAATAATACGCAGGGTCGTGTGATCTGCTTCTTCCGGGGCGACTGGGCGCAACGCACCGAGCTGGGACGCCACGCAGGGCCCAACCTAATGCTCATCGAGGTCGCGTGAGATGGCGGATCAAATCGGTCGCATCCCGGTGCCAGTCCCGGTCAGGTCGGGCGCTACCTTCACGCTGAAATCCGAGTATGGCTACGGCGTCACACAGGATTGGCGCGTTGTGGAACACCGCTTTGGCGAGTTGGCCACGCTCGGAGTGCAGCGATACGGCGTCGGCAGCGGCGCGCGCCATTTTCAGTGGGTCAAATCCTCCCTGAACTACGCCGACCGGCAGTATCTGCTCACCTTCTACAATCAGGTGCAGGGTTCGTATCAATCCTTCACATACCCGGTGCCCAACACCGACCGCTCGACATTCACCAACGTCGAGGTCATATTCGACACGCCGCCGATCTCCATCACGGATCTGGTCAACCGCGCGCAGACCGGCCTGACCTTCACGGAGATCGTTAGCCAGGGTGCCGCATATACCGGCACCGTCGGTGCGGTATGCAGCCGCTTCCCGTCCACGGCCCTGGCTGCGGCGCTCGCCAGCGAGGTCCAGATCATCATCCCGCTGATTCACATCAAGGTGCGCAACCCGGCTGTGCCTGACATCTACCTGTCCGACCGGCGCGTCAATATGGTCGGTTTTCCCGGCGCACCCAGCCCGGTGACGTTCCTGCCGCGCCTGCTGGGCGTGGGCGTACCGGGCACTCAAGACGTCATCATGTCGCAGTCTCTCGATGGCCGCTCCGATAACGTCAGGTTCACGCTCGGCAACGCGGACAGGGCGATGTCGCAGCTCGTCAACGACTGCTCACTGGAATACGCCTCCATCGATATGAGCTTCTTCCACGTCGGCACCGGCATCCTGCTGCAGCTCTGGAAGGGCGTGGTCCTCTCGTGGCAAGCGGATGGATCGCCGCAGTTCAGCATGCAGTGCTCCGACGGTCTCTATCCCATCACCCAGGCATACCCGCCGCGCACCGTTAGCAGGCAGTGCTGGAAGCCGTTCAACGCGGATGTCGTGCCCGGCTACCGGCCCTGCCCGTGGGCGACGGTCGGCGGCAACGTCGGCAATGCGACGTCCTGCGACTATTTCTTCAACTCGCCGAACGGCTGTCTCTCGCACGGCATGTCGAACTACTTCGGCGGCCATCCCGAACAACCGCAGAACGTGGTGATCAAAGATAACGGCACCGGCATTATGGGCGGATTTTTCCGTTCGACGGTGACATCAACCTCGATCCTGTCGGATAGCATCTGGGGCCAGCCGCTGCCGGAAATTTGGTGCAATTATTTCGGCTCGCCGCAGCGGGCCTTTTGGGCGAACTGTCAGATCGCCGCTGTTCGCGACGAGTCCGATTACATGGACTTGTTGGGGATTGTGGGCGCGGGACCTATCGGCGCTTTCGAAGGCATGAGCGTGCAGACCAACAGCGACGGCTACAAATTTGTCGTGGCACCGACGGCGGATGGGTTCTTCCCACAAGGCTTCAAGGTGGACAGCCACCTCAATATCGCCAGCAACTACTACCAGCTAGGCCTGGGCTTGCGTCAGTCGCTCGGCAACGATCCCGCACACTTGGCCACGGCCCCCACCGATGGCATCGATGCGTTCTCGCTCGGTCAGGGGTCGCCGCAGCACTGGGACGAGCCCGACCCGAATTGGAGCAACCTCGCCGGGCATCCGAATACCATCATTCCCTACGCGGCAGGCACGGCGCTCTGCGAGGTGCGCTATCCCAAGTCTGCCGGGACCGGCCTTGCGCCGACGACCGCCGAGAGTCATAGCATGCAGTGCCCGATCCGCTTCGGGTTGACCGGCAGCGTCTTCGATACGACCGGCGCGCGCACGCTCGTTTCCGGTCTGGTCAACCCCTTCTGGGTGGCCGCCAATTCTTATTTTCGGGCGCTGGGAATCCAGCATGCGGATGCCGCCACGCAACTCTCCTATCTGGTCCTCAGTTCGATCACCAACACGAGCGGCATGGGATGCGCGGATATCGCCGGGCAGTGGGTTGCCCCCGTCGTCGGCATGCAGGTGATTCCGACCTATGTCGTGACCACTGCGGGCCAAGCATTGGCACACTACAATCTCGATTTTTTCAATGGCAACTTCGGCACCTTTACTTATCAGAACAGTTCCGGCACCGTCATAACGATGTCGCTCTCGGCAGCCCAAACAGCAGGCTACATCACCGTCGTCAGCCAGCCGAACCAAGAGCTGCAATTCGTGTTCCAGGGCAGCATCGCGGAATTCAAACCGTTCCGCGATTGGCTGACGGAGATTCTCAACTGTGCGTTGGGTTATTTTTGCTTCGAGTTCGGCCAGTTGAAAATGGGCATCCGCTACAGTGCGGTGCCGACCGATTCGTTCACCATCGGCTCGATGCTGTACCAGTCGCTGACCATCACGCCGATCCAGTCCCAGTTCGAATACCTGAAGATCACCTTCGCGAACGTGGAGCTGCAATACCAGCAGGATCTCGCGGAATACCAGGACAAGGACCACGCGATCTACTATGGCCGCGCCGGTACGCCGCTGACCAGCAACATGCGCTCCGTGGGCTGCTCCACGCTTTCGCAGGGTCTGCGGATCGCCGTCACGCGCACGCGCGAGGAGATCGGCGGCATCCTGCGCAAGGACCTTGGAGACGCCCAGAAGTACATCGAGTGGGACAACCATAAGCGCGTGAGCTTCAAATCCACACTGCTCGCGCTCAACAACGAGATCGGGCAGGTGATTGGCATCCAGCATCCCGACCTGCCGACGTACCCCGGTGCCGTGCCGAATCCCAACAAGCCCGGCAACAACGGTCCCTTCCCCGCGCATACGTGGCCGTTCCGCATCCAGAAGTGGATGCTCCACAGCGACTGGTCGGTCAGCATCCTGGCTGACTCGTGCGTGGATAGCATGTATGACCTGGACGTTGGTCCGCAACCCTTAGGCGTCGGCCCGCGCCCGCTGCCGGTGATGTTTTTCCCCGAGCCACTGGGTCAGTGGGCCCCGTATCAGGTGCAGGCCGATCCGGCGGATGCGCTCTACCCGAGCGAGTGGACGTTCAATTTGCAACAGACCTTCCAATACCAGGGAGACGGCGTGCTGCTTACCAGCGCCGTGGTCGCGGGCTGCCTGCCGGTCAATCAATTCGTGCCCGGCTGCGGCGCTCCTGACGTCAAGAAGGGCGATGTCTCATGGGCGACCACTGGCGGCAGCATTCCCGGCGGCACCACCCTGTTCGTCCAGATCTGCGCGGCCATCGCGGACACGACGAACCCCGCGAACCCCGTGGTGACGCAATACAGCCCGCCGTCAGAGATCCTGGTGCTCCAGGTGCCGACCGGCACGAATACGAATACGCTGACGATCAATGATATCCAGTGGCCGACGGCGAGCGGCCTGAATGCCTGGGTGCTGTTTGCGAACACCGTCGAGGATCTGCTCTGCGGCCAGGAAGCCGCGCTCGGCCAGCCCGCGTCCATCACCTTCGCCGGGCCGGTGCTCCGGCAGACGTACGGCGTCCCTGACTTCGACCTGAACATTCTGCGCCTGCGCGCCCAGGTGCTGATCCATGGCGGCGTGCTCGGCGCGGGCGTCGATGCGCTGACCAGCTCGCCACATACCATCACCAGCCACGCCACGATTGATCTCGCAGGCACGGACAACTGGGCGAATCGCGTGCTCGCCATCATTGGTCGCCAGCAGGGCAGCGGCATCGCCCCGTTCGCGCATTTCAACATCACGTCGTTCTCCCCGTCGATGGGCACGTTTACGCTGGACCGCGATCCCATAGCGGCGGGCGTGCAGGTAGGCGACATCTTCGTCGTGTGCTTCCTGGGCGCGGACAACGGCTCAAACCCGCATGTGGTCGGCGACCCCGGCCTGAGCAACGCGAACAATACTCCACCGCACACCGGCGAGCTGGTGAACGACCCCAACCGCATTGGCCGCATGGTCCGCGTCATCAAAGGTACGAGCCGTGGGATGTCGGCGAAGATCGTCAGCAACGATACCACTAGCTACACGCTCGATCAGGCGCTGCCCATTGATACCACGAGCGTGTGGGTCGTCTGCGATCCCGGCTGGAATTATTCCAAGGACGTGATCGTTAACAATGCCGATCCCATGAAGGTCACGGCGTCGGCCATCGAAATCAACAATTACAAACGGCTCGCGCTGTTGGTGGAAGGCGTGACGATTGACAACGAGGCGCAGATTGTGGACGACGCCAATGCGTGCGTCCGAATGCTTTTCATTCCCGGTGCGCAGGGCACCACCAACGTGACGACCTGACATGAGCACCGATTACACCGTTAAGATCACCGACAGGCTCCTGCGCTTCGACACGACCAACGACGACGTCCTCCTTACGCTCCTGCCCTTCAAACAGACCCCGAATGCGCCCTACGAAATCCACCGCATCAGCAAGGGCGACGGGCACACCGTCACGATTCGCGTCGATCCATCGACCACAGATTTTCTCCTGCCCGACCGCAGCACGACGATCTTACTGACCGATGCGAATCCGACGGCGATGATCCGCATCCCGGCAGACGGTGCTTCTCCGGCCTTCGTCGCCCAAGGCGGCGGCAGCGGTGGTGGTGGCGGCGGCGGCACGGATACAATCATTGGGCCGGTCACCGGCTTCACGAGCGCAGGCGAGGTGGGCACCCGCTACGCCAGCGATCCCGACCGGCTCGTGCATCTGACCATCGGGTTCGTGCCGATCTCTCCGGTGCCGCAGCCGATCACCTACTTCGTCAGCGCCGACGATGGCGCGCACTGGACCTGGATCGGGTCGCAGCGCATGCAGGCGACCGGCCAGCAGCTCCTGGTGGACCGGCTGGCTCCAGGCGCGACGTCGACGTGGATGATGGCGGCGGTCGCGGGCAACCTGGGAGGCGATCCCTCACCTATCCTGGACGCCAACCTGAGCACGCTCTATGCGGGCGTCGTTCGGTCCAGTTCGTTCCCGGTGCTCGGCCTGACAGCGCCTGCTGCCTCGACCGGGATCACGGCCACCATCGGCACCCAGCAAAATGTGGTCTCAGCGGATGGCTTCACACAGTATGGTGTGATTACCGGCGTCTCCTACAACGGCGGGATTGTCGGCATGGTCTACACGGACCCGGTCGGCACGAGCAATTTTTTCGTGCGTATCACGTCTCAGATTTTGGACTCCTCTCGCAATTCGCTGGCAGCGGAAGCGCCGCACGGAGGAACGCTGATTACCGGGGGATCGCACTCCGAACCACCCCATCTCATTACCTACGTGCCCGGCTTGGCGTTCGTTCGCTACCGGTTTTACTTGGCGAATCGGAACTCACAAGGCGGCGGCGACTTCTCCGACGCGAGCACCAACACGTTACAGATGGTCAGCTACAACAGCGCCGCGCCCGCCGACCACTATGACGTCCCGATCACCATCCCGCCATTCACGCCGATCAACCCCGACACCGCTTTCAACGTCACCTCAGTCACGGCGTCCGAAGTGGGGCCGAAATACCAGGACACCCAGCAGGGCCTGCACACCACTATCGGCGTGGTCCCGGTCATCGACCATGACTACAGCAGCCCGCGCACGGTCACGATCTGGTTCGATTTCGGAACCGGGAACCCGGTGTGGCAGGGCTGGTACTCATTGTCCAACCAGGGGCAGGTGGTCCGCATCGGAGACTCCACGCTGGGCACCGACGGCGTTCGCAAATCGGGCAACATTTGGGTTCCCGCAAACGCCGGTCAGGGCAACTGGATTTGCTACTGCGGCGCGGGCCACCTCGACAACGGCACCAATCCCAACGCATACAAGTCGTGCAATTTTACGGTGGTGCCGGTGGCCCCCTGCTTGCCCAACGGCGTCACCAACGCACAATTTCTTCCCAATCCGGCGACCAGCGACCCTATCGATTACAGCAAATACGATCCCGGCATCTGGTTTTGGGAATATTACTGCCTGACGTTCCAGCCGCCGACCCTGGCGTTCGACCCGAACTACTGGTTCACGCTCGTCACAATTCAAAAAGGCGGAATCATCGGCGGCGTGTGGACCCAAGCCCCCGACTCTGAGGGTATCAACGCGGACCCGCACCTTAACTTTTTGGGCAGGGTGCATGCGGAGATCAACCAGCTTCCCGGCGTCAGCGGCGGCCAGATTAGCATCCTGAAAAAGTTCGGTGCTAACCCTGCGACCTGGAACATCCCGCCAGCGCAGAACGAAGACCTGACTCCGAATCCTTACCGGACCTTTCGCTTCTGGCTGTACAACGTGAGCAGGCTGGGCACGGACACAAGCGGCAGCGGCGGCGCTGGCACCTACACGTTGCAGACGTCCTGCTGGCCCGGCGGTGCGGATCACTTCGATCTGACGCCGGTGCCGAAGAACAGTTCGCTTGATTTCCGCGCTGCGAACCCGGCGACGATCACCGCTCCGCTCACCGGCGGCAACGGCCAGCCGCTGACAATCCCGCCGTACGATGCGGGGAGCGGGACGGGCGGAATTGGTGTCGGATATCTGGGGCCTCAGTCGGTCCATGCGATCAACATGGCTAAGGACTCCATCACCGCAGCCAATCAGGCGCTGGCGGCAAGCTCGGTGGTAGATCCGAACCTCGTGAGCATGGGCATCAACAAGGTCACCTACGGCACCAGCATATTCGCGGGCGATGTGGTTCTCAGCCGGGGCATCAGCCTGCCCGTGATCATTCTGAAAAATACCGGGATCTTTTTGTACGGGCAGGCAGATGCTTCAACTGGCGCTTCCGGCCTACTCAGCAAGCCCTACGTCGGCATTCAGAATAATGCGATTGGACTCTTTCAGGGAGGTACGGGAACAGCATCAAATTCGGGGCCGGGAACAGGCGGCTCAGTCTTTCTCGACGCGGCGAACGCTGCGATCACGATCTACAGCACAAACGGTGATATCACCAAGCCCTACCTCACGGTGAATTCAGCGGGAATCATGATCGTGAACGGCGTGAACAGCTTCGCCGTCAACAGCAATGCGATGGTGTTTCTCGACACCGGGAATAAAAACCGGATCGACATCAATTCGGCTGGGATCACCCTGTCGAATAAGATCAACGCTGACGGTACGATCCCCACTACAGCCAATCAACTGGTGATGCTCTCCACCGGGCTACAGTTCACGATTGCTCAGGTTGCACAGATCACGGTCCACCAGACGAATGGCATCACCCTCTCAAACGGCGGCACCAGCAGCGTCGTGGTCACCAATGCCAATGTCACGATTACCGCATCGGGCGCGCAGGCGACGTTCAGCAGCAACCAGATTCAGATGATACAAGGTGCCGCGACCGTGACGATCACCGCCGCCTCGCTCAAACTTTCCAACGGCACCAGCAGCGTGGAAGTCACCTCCAGTAACGTCACGATTACCAACGGAAGCCTGACCGCTGCAACGATTAACGGCGGCTCGCTGACCATCACGACCAGTCAGGGAATCGTCTCAATCACTCCCTCAACGAGCGGCGTCCAGGTGTCGGGCAACGGAGGAGTCGATCTCACTCACCTTGGCTCCAGTGTCATTTCGATTTACACCGGGTCACCAACCTACGGCTCTGAATTGTCGCCAACCACGCTGCTTGTGGGGCGGTTCGGCACCAGCCCTATTCTCACTATTGGTCTAAATGCGAATGACGGCTCGATGAAGATCGGCAACAAGACTGTGATTGACGCGAACCAAGTGTGGCGGGAAAGCGTGCAGTGTACCGACCATATTTTCGGCAATGATTTTGGGATCTCTGGCGTTGCCGTAGGGTGGCCGCAGACCTCGACGTCCGCAGGTAATCCAGGCGGCCCAGGCCCAGGCGCTGCTCAGGGGGCTGTATATAGCTTCGCCACCGGGGCAGGCAAAACCGTTTATGTTTGCGGCGGTCTTATCCTCAACGTAGTGTAGAAAAATGCTTATGGAAAACCTACAGAACGAATATCAACTCACATCCGACGAACAGGGACTGGTCAAACCCCTGATCGAAAACATTGAGGCAATGCAACGCGAAACCCAGGCCATCCTCCGTGCGATCACGCGCCTGCGCGCTCTGGAAGGCAACTGGAATTTGGTCGGCGATAAACTGGTCCGCATGCAGTCCCCCAACGGGAACGGGTAAAACACTATGGCCTCCACCGTCTTCGCAACCGTCACCACTCCTGGGCCTGCTGGCCCGACCGGCCCTCCCGGCTACAGTCCGCAGTTCATCGTCCAGGCTGGCGCTCCCACGGTCGGCTTGGGGCAGAACGGGGACATGTTTATCGACAGCAGCACCGGGAATGTGTGGGGGCCGAAGGCGAATAACGCGTGGCCAAGCGTGCCCGCCTGCAACATCAAAGGCCCGACTGGTGCCACGGGCGCTGCTGGCTATTCGCCGCAGTATATCGTCGCGGCGGGCGCTCCCGCACCTGCCACCGGCCAGAACGGCGACATGTACATCGACAGCAGCACAAGTAATGTGTTCGGCCCAAAGACCGGCGGAGCGTGGGGAGGCGTGGTCTGCAATATCAAGGGGGCCACGGGCGCGACCGGCCCCCAAGGCCCTCCTGGCGTCGGCTACAACCCGAAGGGCGCGTGGTCGTCGGCGACGACGTATGTGCAGGGGGATGAGGTTACCAGCGTCAACCTGCTCTACATCTCCCTGCAGGGCGGCAACCTCAACAACGTCCCGGCCAGCTCTCCGACATGGTGGCAGCTTGTGGGCAGCGGAACCTCGCAAACGCCGTGGACGAGTGATATCGATGGCGGCACGCACACGCTCTTTAACGTCGGGAAAATCGCCGTCGGCAATCCCGGTACGGTGCTGCCCGATGCCGACACCGCGAATGTTCACGTGATGGTCGGACCCTCCGTGGCCGGGTCGGCTTACGGAGAGATGCATCTCATTGCCAATGCGTCAAGCGGGGCAGTGGGCAGCTTCAATTTTGCCAATCTCGCCAACACCGGCACTGAGAAGCGCATCGGCGCAATTGCCGTGTACACCGATGGGGCTATCAATTCAGGATCTATGGCGTTCTACACCTGGAATACAGGGGCAGTCGCCGAAGCAGCGCGCATCTCATCGCAATCCAACGTCGGCATTGGCCTAGCCCCAACCAATACCGCGCGCGTGGACGTACTCGCGCAGGGTGCCATCGGCATCCGCCTGAAGGCCGTCACCGGCAACAACGTGCAGCTCCGGTTCGCCGGTAGTGGAGCGACGGGCGATATATGGGCAGTGGGCTCCGATATCCTCGCGGGAAACGGCGGCAAGGACTTTACGATTGACGACTTGGCGGCTGGCCCGCGCTTCGTGATCCTGCCATCCGGCAATTGCGGCATTGGCCTGACCGCCCCGGCCCAGAGGCTCGACGTCGGGGGAACGATAGGATTCACGACTTATTTGTACGGCGATAGCAAACTGGCACTCCAGACGAACGATGCGTTTCTCCGCATCAATGCCTCTGGAAGTTTTACATCGGGTATCTGGGTCGGTGCCAGCCCCTTCTACATGAACTCCGGGGCGCTGCATCTCGGCAGCCAGGGAGGCACTGGCTCTATCAATATTTCCGCCACTGCCGCAGATGCAGGCAATAGGGTCCAAATCGACGGGAACGCCAACGGCATCACCTTCTTCAACACCAAGGGAAATTTCGGAATCAACACACCATCACCGACAGGAGTGCTTACCGTAATCCCTGCGAGCAATCCGAATTCAGTCGCGACCGCAACTCAAATCCAGATCGGGGAAGCCAGCGACAACGGTGCCTATCGCCTCAGCCTGGGCTTCGGCGTCCTCTCAAGTACGTGGTGCGGAATCATTCAGAATACCGCTGGCGGCGCTGCTGGATATCTCATGATCAATCCCAGCGGCGGCCTCGTCGGGATCGGCGGCGGCACGACCCTTCCCATTTTCAATTTGCAGGTGATCGGCAATCTCGGCGTGACTCAGAGCGCGAACCTTCACATCACGTTGGGGATTGCTCCCGGCGGTGTCGCGACGGCTACCGGCATCACTGCGGGCGGCTTGTATTATGACACCGGGAATAACTGCCTCCGCCTCGAAACGCTGAGTGCCAATGTCGCATGGCGACCCCTGGTCATCAACTACTCTGGCGGCAACGTGGGCATCGGAGCTAATCTGGCTCCTGTCTATACGCTTGACGTGACTGGAAGCTGCCGCGCCACATCCGGCTTCGCCACCAGCAGCAAATACAACGTGTTCGGCGGTCCCGTTGGCAGTGCGACGGCTCCCGCTCCCACCGACGCGAATCTGGTTCTGTATAACAACAGCGGCGGGAACTGGGCCGGGATCGGCAGCGACAGCGCCGGAAACATGTGGTTCCGAACGGGCACATCGGGAACGCCGAATCCGGCCCTGATGATCTACGCCAACCCGCAGAATCGGGTGGGCGTCAACCAGCTCACCCCAAGCTACGCTCTCGACGTCACAGGTGACATCAACGCCACAGGAAATTTCAGGCTCAACGGCGCTGTGTTCCAAGGCGGCGGCTTGGCAGGCGTCCAGACCAACGGTGGTGGCAACACAACTGGTACGTTCACTTGGATCAATTTTTGCTCTTCCTCGCCCATCATCGTTCAAAATCTCGGTGTCAGCGGGCCGAACAATAACACGATATCGATCAGTTACGGGTATTCTTCCGATCTGAGGCTCAAGCAGAATGTCGTACCGCTTGAAGGTGGCCTTTCCGTGATCATGCAACTGAAACCAGTGCGCGGTGAGTGGAACGGTCTTGCCAGCACCAACGAGGGAGAGCCGATCGTTTCGGTAATCGCACAGGATCTGCAAGCCGTCATACCCGATGCCATCCATCCATTCCCGGCGAGGTTGCAGCCGGAGGATACAGAACTCACCGACATCTTAGGATTTGATCCGATGGCAATCGTCGCGCATTTGATTCTAGCCGTTCAGCAACTGAATCAACAGTTGAATCCCCCGGCGTAGCCCGTCATCCGTTGTCGTTGCGCTTCATCTCCCGCTGCGCCTTCCGCAGATTGCTCTCGAAGCGTTCGGCGAACTGCGTAAAGCTGATGGGAAAGACGGGTAGCAGTCTGTAGATAGTATCGAGCGTGGGCAGATGGCGTCCGCGCTCCAGCCCGCCCATATACCCCCGGTCAACTCCTGATTCCAGCGCCAACATTTCCTGTGCCATTCCCTTGGTGCGGCGAAGCTCGATTATGGTCATGGCAAATGCCTTCCGTAGTAGCTCACGGTCAGGCCCTTTCGCTCCTGCCCTCATGCTTGATGGTTACATTCCCACCGGATTGAGAGCCACGCGATAAAGCTCCACGTGATAAATAATACTTCAGCGGTCACCTTCCGGCGCAGCGCCCGGCGCGATGATGAACCTCCTGCGGCTGCGCTGGATCGTCTCGAAGGGAGTCTCGCCGTGGAACTCCCGCTGGTAATGATCGGCAAAGCGCCCGGCATTGCTGAATCCGCATTCGTGGGCGATGGAGATGACCGTATCGTGGGGCTGAGGGTTCTCCAATCGGTTGTGCGCGCAGTGCAGCCGCATGCGCCGCACGATCATCTCCGGTGTCATGTCGCGGATGCGGTGGCAGGCCTCCCGCAGGGTTCGCGCGCCGACACCAGTCGCACGCGCCAGATCTCCGACCGTGATGGGTTGGCGAATGTGCGCTTCAATGTATTCTTCCATCATGGCGACGTGCCGCCGGGCAGGCCCGCCGAAGTGGTGTCCGAGCAGCGGCAGATAGTTGTTTTGCGTTTGCTCGATCAGCGCGCCAACCAATTTGCGCTGAAACTCTTGGCCGAGCAGAGGATACTTTTCGAAGACGCCGCCGTCGCGCTCCAGTTCGTCCAGGAGATAATCAATTCTCTGCCCGAGATAGGTGGAAGGCCACAAACCCATCGACCCGATGATTTCGAGTGGTTGATGGACCGGCTCTCCGATCAAAAGCTCTGCTTCCCGTTTTACTATTGCGGCTGGCAGCGCTATCGTCACTGAGGACGTGGTGCCCACCCATCGCGGCAATTTATTCGCGGCATGTTGCCCCGGCATCGCCAGATACCCGGAGCCAGCCGTGAAGAGGTGTTCGCGGTTGTCGGCCCGGCGCTCGATGCCACCTCTTTCCACACGCGCCAAGCTATAGTCTGCGGTTACCAAGTCAATCGATAACCCGTCAGTTACTTCTACTGCATTGATTGTGAGTAACTCCAATTTGGCCGTATGAACGGTGAAGTGAAATTTCTCGTGTCCCTTCAACAAGTCGATCTGGCGGCCCAATAAGCGGGCAGCGGATGCAAAGAACTCTTCCACATCTTCGGTATCGAAACGCAGGTGTCGCGCCAGTCGCAACATTCTCCTCCCATGGTGGGCATCCCCTATACGAAATCGGCGGGCGAGGCCGCCGTTTCTGTCCATGGAGGACGAAAACGGCATAGCCGACTGCCGTTACTGTCACCGGTTGTTAATAAATTTTGGAGTCGCTATACAGATGTCATTGACCGCCGTATACTGCTCGCAATTCCTCCCCCGAAACACTGCGTAAAACTAGGCGTGCGTAAACAGCACGAAGGAGTGTTTTAAATGGACGTTTCAATTCCGCAGAATGTAACGGTTACGGGGAATTCAATCTCCCCGCCCCTTCCGTGATCCGCGCGGCTTTCGCGCGGGTTTGGCACCACTTTGGCACCGCTTTGGCACCGCTTTCGCACCAATAAGGCACATATTTTCAACAATTTAGGGCTTGACACGAGAATTGGCTGGCGGTAGTATTCGAGTTGCGCGGAAGCGGCGCACAGCGAGTTTTCTCGGCGAGGGCCAAACAAAATAATAGGGTCAATTCATACAGGATATCTGTGTGCCTAGGAGACTTTCGTATATGAAAACACAGTGGGAAGCCTTTACCGTTCGCCTCAATTTGCAGATGCGAACGGACATCAAGGACGCCATGGAAGAGCTGCGGGCGAGGCGGCACCGGGCCGAGGGTGGATACGTAAGCCTGGGTCGTGTCTATGCCGAAGCCGCGCTGCTGCTGCTGGAGAGCGAGGGCATCAGCATCGCGACGGACGAATCCGGCAAGGCGCGCAAACCACTGGCGCTGCCAGCCCCGAAACCCGCGAAGTCGGATACCCGGCGGAAGCGCGGCGCAATCGCGGTGCGGGCATCATGAGCCAAGAGTCCCTGTTGGGCAACCACTATCTGTGCGACCTCTGCTCTCGCCAGCGCCCTGGAGAGCCGCGCGAGGTGGGTTGTAAGTGGCTCGACGGCTTCTTCGTTTGCGTGGAGTGTTTCAATCTCTACTGCCGCGAGCTGATGGCCGCCGGAAGGAAAGTGTATGTCTCACGAGCTTGATCTGGAAGCCAGGAAGGATGCTTACGGAGCCAGTGAGCTGGGCGCGTTCCACGGCGTTGATCCGTACTACAGCCTTCTCGATAAATATCTCCGAGATGTGGAGGGCGTTGTCTACCCACCCACCAAACAGATGCAATACGGCAAGCTCTTCGAGGAGGCCATCTTTAACGTTGCCTGCCTGGAGACCGGCAAGCAATTCCGGCCTTCCTTCAACAGAACATATCGGCACCCGGAGTTCCCGAAATACCGCTTGGTGGCCACGCCCGATGGGCTCTGGCCGGAGGACGATCCGAACGAAGGCGGCGTGGAGTGCAAGTCTCTAAACCCGCACCAGTGGCACCAATATGGGCCCACCGTCGATGACATTCCGCCGCGTGTGGAGTTGCAGGCGCGCGGCAATATGGCAGTCTTGCAAAGGCCGCGATGGACCGTCGCTGTCTGGTGCGGCGACCGGCTTCTGCTCTACACGGTCGAGCGCGATCTGGAATTCGAGGTCTTCATCCTGGAGCACGCCGAACGGGAATACCGGCGCTACTTCGACGCCAGGGAGCGCCCGCCTATCGACGGCAGTAAGAACGCTTCGGCGTGGCTACAGCGGAAATGGCCCACGCATAAGCGCCCCGATCTGCGCGTGGCTACCGACGCAGAGATCGAGCAGCTCCGGCGATACGGCAGACTGCGCGCCGACCAGAAGGAGTTGGCCAGGGAGCGCGCCAAGCTCGAAAACGAAATCAAGGATGCCATCAAAGACCGCGAGGGATTGGTGTGGGAGGGTGGCCGGTTTACGTGGCGGCGCACCAAGGATTCGACCTTTGTTGACTGGGAGTCGATGGCGATAGGCCTGCGAACCTTCTACATCAAAGATGAAGACGCGCGCGTGAAATTGACCGAAGACTACACGCACACGAAGCCGGGATCACGCCGCATCTATTTCGCGTCGGACGAATTCATTGAGACCGAGGAGGCCGCCGATGCAGCCTGACTTGTTCAGCCCGGCCCATGACGGATCGGGGGTAACGGAGCCGGATCAGGTGCCGGTTGTTGAGCGCCTGGGCAACGAGGTCGCGGCGCTGCGCAAGATCATTGCGGACTTGCTGAAGCATGTGGGCCAGCCCGCCGTCTGCAGGGGCCCGCAATGCCAGCAGGGTATTTTCATGGTCTTCCACAGATCGGGCAAGTTGACGCCGTACAACGCGGACGGCACCAATCATTTTGGAACGTGCATTGATCGCGAACTATTCAGGAAGGAGAAGTGAGCATGGCGGAAGATCCAAAACCAACGAGCGAACAACTGCCGGTAGATGACACCGATATCGACAAGGCCGCTGTGGTCGAGCAAGCCGTCCAGAGTATTGCCAAGCAGCCGAAGCCCAGGACCGTTCGCGATTTGATCCAGGGGACGGAGTTCAAGAACGCGCTGCGAGCGGTTCTGCCGCGCGCGATGCGGCCCGACCGGTTCGTGCGCGTGGCACTCACCGCCATGATGCGGACACCAGATCTGGCGGAGTGCTCCAGGGAGAGCCTGTTCAAGGCGCTGCTCGATCTGTCGAGTTACGGCCTGGAACCGGACGGGCGGCGCGCGCACCTGATTCCATTTCGCAATAGCAAGATGTGCGCGTGCGGCCACGAAATGGACGCGCATCGCGGGCAGGAGTGCTCGAAGTGCGACTGCCGCCAGCGGCGCACGCTGATCGAATGCACGTTGATCATCGACTACAAGGGTCTTGCCGAGCTGGTGCGCCGGTCGGGCGACGTGAGCTACATCCACGCGGACGTGGTCTACGGCAACGACGAATGGAGCTATTCCTTCGGCACTGGCGCGCACTTGAAGCACACGCCCAGCGCCAAGGATCGCGGCACCGAGAAGATCGCCTACTACAGCTATGTGCGCCTGAAGGACGGGTCCGAGGATTTCGTGGTTATGAACCCGGCGGAGGTAGAGAAGATTCGCAAGCGCAGTAAGTCTCCTGACAAGGGCCCGTGGGTCACCGACTACGACGAAATGGGCAAGAAGACCGCGTTCCGGCGGCACAGCAAATGGCTGCCGCTCTCGCCGGAAGTACGCGGTGCCATCGAGCAGGAGGACACCGAGGCGGTGGATATCTCTGGCTGGGAGGAACTCGTTGAAGAGCCGAAGGAAGGCCTGCCTCCGGCGCGGCCCACCCTGAAAGACAGGCTCATGCCGGGTAAGGAACAGCCCAAGGCGGAGGCCGGGAAATGAGGTGGCCGTGGGAGCACCGGCCAGCACTGACCACGGCGCAGCTCGCCGTGGAGAACCTGCTGACGCAGTTGACGAAGCTGCCGGTCGGGCAGTCCATCGTGCTCATGGATCGTGCGGGCGATGGCTTTGGCGGCCTCGTGGTGAAGCGCCATTCGCGGCACACGTTGGTCTTCCAACGCAGCGGCTTTCAGGGACACTCGCGCTGGGCTGACCGGCCCGATGAGGCGCGGGAAGAGATCGCAGCGTACATCAACACCGGCAAGCTGCACGAGCCCGACAACATTAAGGGGTTTTGAATGGAAATCTCGCCGCTGGTTCTCGCGAACTTGAATCGCTGGATCTCGCACGGTGTCAATCCGGGGCACTTCTTGACCGCAGTGTTGATGAACGACCTGCGCGAGGCCGTGGTGCGCGCCGACGATGACAACCTCCGCGCGCTGCCGGAGATTGTGAATTGGGTTCGCAGGAACGCGCCCATCGGCTGCTGGGGCAGCCCGCAGGCCGTGAACCGCTGGAGGATGTCGCGGCGGCGCGCAGTCCACGAGCCGCAGATCAAGGGGTAAAGCATGGGACGCAACGATTGGGTGGAGTCGGACGGCAGGATTATGCCCAGCACCATTTTCGAACCAACGCGCGAGCAGATCCGGTCTGCTGCCTGTAAGTTGTGCGGGGATAGTGGCGTCCTGATCGAGTGCATTGACGAGGAGCGCTACAACGTCACGGTGCCGTGCTGGAAGTGCCAGGAATATTGCAGGATTTGCGACAAGCATGTAGCGAAGACCGGGCACAAGTGCGTGCCGAAGAAGGAGAAGAAGCCATGAGCCGCCGCCGTCAATGGGGTGAGGATTCCACCGCGAGCATCGATCTTTCATCAGGTGGGTCAGTCACCCTGAGCTTCAAAGGAAATCTGTTCGACCTGTCGGCTGACGAGCGGAAACTGATAAGCGATCTGTCGGCCATCATCCAGACGTACAGGGATGCCGAGCAGGAGCCGGGCCGACTTGCACCGGCGCTGCCGGTCAGGGAGGTACAGCATGGCTAAGATGTGCGAGCCGCAAATCGACGCCGATCTCGAAATCGCGGAACAGGCGGAGAAGGAAACCCTGGCGCAACTCGCGATTATCCGGCTGATGAAGCCGCTCACGCAGGAGCAGCGCGGGCGTGTTTTCCGAGCCATTCTCCACCTTCTGGAGGCCGACAAGCTGGTGCCGGGCGTGATCGATGCCTTCAGGCAGCCGGAGGTGCACCGGTGAAGCTACATCAGATGGTCGAGGATTTCGCCGACAAGTGGGGGCCCAGCAGGCCTGCCAGATATCAGAACTTTGTGTTCGAGCTGCGCGAGCTGCTGGAGGCGTATGGCCGGGCCGCGCTCCAGCATGAGAGTCTGCCCGACACCGACCACGAGCACGGAGATCCGGTATGAAGAAACTCTCCATGCGCTCGGCGATGCGTTGTGAGGCGGCGAAGACCGGGCGCTGCCGGTGCCGATGCGGCGGCCTGCTCCATGGCGCGGCCAGGGGCATGGACCCGGAGTACTTCGCGGCGCTGCCGGATGACGACCCGCACAAGGCGATGCAGCGCCAGGAAAAGAAGAGGCGCGTGCTGAAGCGCGACCGGGTGCCGCCGCTGTTTGAGGGAATTGAAGCGTGAGCGTATGGCGACGGCGACTTGCTACATACCGATTGTGTTGACGCCAGACGAGGTGTGTCTCGCTGCCCACCACGCCATCCAGCGCCGCCGGGCGAAGCTGACCGGCGAGCGGCGGGATCGAGAGCAGGGGCAGCGGTCACTCTGGGACAACGAAGTCGAGGGCGCGTGCGCGGAGCTGGCCTTCTGCAAATTCCATCGGATCTATTGGTCCGGTGTGACGGGGCTCAGGGCGAGGGATGGCGGCGTGGAGGAAGTCCGCTGGACGCGCCACGACGAAGGCGGCCTAATCCTCTATACCAACGACCGTGACGATGCGCGCATGGTGCTGATGGATGGCCATGCGCCGAACTTTCGCATCATCGGCTGGCTGTACGGTCGCGAAGGGAAAGTCGATCAATACCGCGATCCGGCAGGGTATTTTCTGGTGCCGCGCCGGATACTGCGGTCCTACATGGAGGCGTGATGGGCGATCAACGAACGTACGAACAGGTGAGGCGGAACTTTACCGACAAAGAGATGACCGACATGCACGATGCGCTGGTGCAGCGCGTGGGCGAGGTCAAAGATCTGCGCTCCGAAAAAACCCAGGCCAACGCCTCGATGAATGCCGCCATTAAGGGCACGGAGAAGGGCGTCTTCGACCTTCAGGAGAAACTGGCGCTGGGTTACGAGACGGTCGAGATCGAGGTGCTCGCCGTCATGGATAGGCCGACGGTCGGCACCAAGACCATCATCCGCGTCGATACGGGCCAGGAGCTGCGCACCGAGATAATGACGGCGCGCGAGAAGCAGCAGAGTTTCGGATTCGAAGAGCCGAAATAAGGCATGGCAGGCGAGGCGAGGGATGGCGCGGACGGGCGTGGAGAAGCACGGCGGCGCAGGTTTGGGGCATGACGAGTGAGCTTGCGTCGGTTCTTTAATCGTAGAGAACGGCGCGCTTTGTTCCTGGCGGCAGAGGGCTACTGCCGTTGTGGCCTGGAACTCGAAAAGGGATGGCACGCCGATCATGTGGTCGCCTTCGCGGCGGGCGGCGAAACAGACGTGTTCAATGGGGAAGCGCTCTGTCCAAAATGCAACCAACGGAAGGGGGGCAAAGGCATGGATTTACGCGAATGGCAGGGAAGATTTCTTAGGCACTTCAGCGAGTTCATGGAGAAGCAGCGGGACTATCTGTTGGTGGCCACTCCCGGCTCTGGCAAGACGACGGGGGCCACCCATGCCTCGCTGCGTCTCCTGAATTCCAGAATTGCTGAACGCATAGTGGTCGTCGTGCCCACCGAATCGCTGAAAAACCAGTGGGCAAAGGCGGCACATAAATGCGCCCGACTATCGTTGAACCCGGATTGGGCTGGCGATGCCCCTGAAGGACGAGACTTCCGTGGGGTTGTCGTTACGTACCACAGTCTCTCGTCCGCTTCGCAGCGCTCAATGCACGCGCAACTCTGTCGGCGGCGGAGAACAGCAGTGATTTTCGATGAAATACACCACCTGGGCGAAGGCGCGTGGGGCGTGGGGGCTCAACAAGCTTTCGGCCATGCAGCGTTTCGGCTTGGGCTCTCAGGAACTCCCTTCCGGTCTGATGGTGTGCGAATACCCTTTGTCCGTTACGAACCGCATCAGGACGTGGAAGGTGCGGTCGAGTGTATCGCTGATTTTTCCTATAGCTACATGGATGCGATGCGCGCACGCCCGCAGGTGTGCCGTTTCGTCTATTTTCCGCGCCGAGAAGGGGAGGCGCATTGGATCGGGCGCAAGGGCGAGCAGCGGGCAGCGATTAGCGAGCAGATATCCAAGGATCTCGACAGTGAACGCCTGCGCGCCATTCTTGAGCCGTCGGGAGAATACATTCGAACCCTATTCCAACAGGCTGATGAAAAGCTCACGGAGTGCCGCGCCACCGGACATCGAAACGCGGGAGGACTGATCATAGCCTCTGACGTATACGCTGCGGAACGCTACATGCGGGTGATTGAATCGATCACCGGCGAGAAGGCGATGCTCGTCGTCTCCAACCATGAAGAGGCCACCAGTATCGATGCTTTTAGGGGCTCGACATGCCGCTGGTTGGTAGCCGTCCGTATGGTTAGTGAGGGCGTCGACATCGACCGCTTGCGGACACTCGTTTATGCGACCGACTACCGGACGGAGCTGTATTTCCGGCAAGCCGTAGGCCGGGTAGTTCGCATGACCGACGGGATCACCAATCAACCGGCGTACGTCTTTATCCCTGACGACAAGCAACTGCGCGAGTGGGCTACGAACATCGAGAACGAAGTCAATCAGATCTTGCGCGAACGGGAGCGGGAACCTAAAACCGGCGGCAATCCTAACGGCGGCTCGTTGAGTAACGGCGTGTTCCATGTCCTAAATACCAGCGCGGCGACCGACGCCGGGACGATAGCGCCGGGAGTTACGTATACGCCCGAAGAAATTGCTGAGGCCAGAACACTGCGCAGCGAGTTTGGGATCTCCGAGGCGCATGAAGAGCAAATCGCCCATATGCTGCGGGCACACGATAATCGCAAAGGAACAGAATCGACGCCGGGTCCGGTGCTGGCTGAGGACGAGCCTCCCCACGTCAAACTGGCTCGTCTTAGGCGGGAATGCTCGAAGCTGGCCAACCGGCTCGACAAAATACTTGAACGCGAACCCGGTGAAACGCACGCCGAATGGAGAAGGCAAGGTGGCATGCCGCAAGGGGGGGCCTCAATAGATGATCTCGAAAAGAAAAAGAAATGGCTCGTTCAGCGAGTCGCACAATTTGCCGATGGCTCAGGAGATGAATGAAGAGCCGCCCCGCGAATTACTCGCAAACGGGGATGTGGTATTCGATCTCGCGGAGACGGCTCGCGCCGACGCCGCTGCCTTGAAAGATGCACCGAAAATGGTCCGCAAGACTCTGGAGCGGGGGGCGTGGCGAAAGTTCGCGGACCCGTACAGCAAGGCCGTCTTCGAATATGGGCCGGATGAGTTCGAGAAATTCACGCTGGCGAAGCGGCCTGCTGGCCTGGAATTGCCGGAAGGCATCAAGACCCTGATTGGCATTTGCGAATTGGCGAAAGGCGACGAGGACGCGGCGGCGGCGCTCGTGATATTGCGCGGGCTGGAGCCAAAGGCAGATACCCACGCCGAAGCTGGAGCGAAAGGCGGCAGGGGCAAGAAAGCTCCTGATAATATCAGGGGCTTTTCAGAGTACGGTACTTCCGATACCTACCTGCTGCGTCGTCTGAAGCGCGACCATGCCGACCTTGCGGCGAAGGTTGTGAGCGGCGAGATGAGCGCCCACGCTGCCGGAGTCGAGGCGGGCTTCGTAAAACTGATGGTTCAGCACGAGCCGACCGTTACCGGGTTCGCGCGTGCAGCCAAAAAGCACCTGACTGATGCCGACCGACTGCAACTGGCGAAACATCTTGAGGCAACCGGATGAAACCTCCAGAGGACAAGAAGCCGCCGTTATCGCGCGCCGACATGGAGACCATCATCCGTATTGGCCGCGAGCGCGCCGTGCTGCTGGCGCGCCTGAAGGAGGCCATCCTGACCGGCGACGGGCTGCTGGAGCACCAGCTCGCGCGTGAGCTGGTGGGCCTGCCCAAGGAGGCCACGCAGTGACGTCCCACTGGGTAAGCACCCTCGCATTCACCATCCTGGTGAAGACCGACGGAGCGAAGATCGTGTTCACCGCGCCGCTGGTGAAGCGCTTCTACGGGCAGCCCGTCGGCAATCTGCTCAACTGGGCGATCCCCTTCGGCGGCCTGCGGCATACAACCTGGGAATCGGCGCAAAAATCACCGATGGGGTGAAATATTATTGACGTGCGCATGTAGTCGTGCAAAACTGGAATCCATGATGCAACCAAACGAACTTCCCCCCGAGGTAATTTCCCTTATCAGATTCAGCACCGCCGAGCAGGTCGGCGAAGGCAAGGCCGGGATTGACGGCCAGCGCCAAGTCAACCAGTCCAGCGCAGCTTACCACGGTCTCAAGATCCGCCGCGAGATGGTGGTCGTGGATGTGTCGGGTAAGCACGTCAAGGACGACCCGCAGTTCCAGGCACTCTTCAAGGAGCTGGAGGACCCGACGCTCGCCGGTGTGGTCACATCCGAGCAGTCGCGCATCGTGCGTCCCGAGAGCTTTGACGATTATCCGATCCTGGGCCACTTCCAGCGCAATAAGAAGTTGATCTATACGCCGACCGGGCGCATCGATCCCAACACGCCGGAAGGCCGCATGGCGCTCACCGTCGGCGGCATGATGTCGGGCGAGGAGCTGCACAACCTGCGTAGCCGCTTCGCGCGCGGCAAGGCCACCAAACGCCTCGAAGGCAAGCACGTCGGCGGCAATCAGATGTTGCCCAAGACCGTGCGCTTCGTGCGCGAGCGCAACGCCGAAGGTGTGAAGACCGGCAAGTCGCACTGGGAGCTGGTACCGCTCGAAGCCGAGCGCATGAAGCGCGCCTTCCAGTTGCTTCTGGAGGGTCACAGCTACGAGACCATCGCGGAGATGGTCGGTGGCTGGACTGGCAGCGGCCTGCACCGCGCCTTCATGAACCCGATCCACATCGGCATCCGCCGCTGCGAGTGGACCGTGGGCGCGGAGTATCTGCCGGAGCCGACCGTCAAGAACCCGACGCCGAAAAAGCGCCGCTATCTGATCAAGCGCGCCGCGCCGCTCGACGTGCCCACGCGCCAGGAGTTGGAGTCGGGCGCGAAGCCGCCGGTCGTGGAGCCGATCATCTCTCTCGCCGATTGGGATCGCGCGCAGGAGATCATTGCCGCACGCATGAGCCACTGGCGCAAGGGCAAGCTCAAGAACGAAGGCCGCGACCGTGGCGTAGCGACCGGCATCGCGGACTGCTCCTGCGGCATGCCGCTCTACATGAAGTACGGCTCGCGCGGCTCGCACACCGACGCCTACATCTGCAAGTCGCGTCACCCGAGGGGCAAGGGCTGCGGCATGAAATCGATCAAGCGCATCGACCTCGACGCGGCCATCGCGCAAACCATAATGATGCTCGCCGACGCCAGCTTCGTGATGTCGGCGCTGGAGGCCGCGCTGGCGCTACAGGTGGCCGTTCCCGATCCGGCGCGCGTGCAACGCGAACTGGCGCTCGCCAAGCTCGAAAGCGGGCGCAAGGAAATGATTGTTATGGTGCGCAAGGGCGAGATGACGCGCGACGAATTCCGCGAGCAGATGGGCGCGCTGGAGATGGAGGTCCGCGCACTCGAAGCTCTAGTCCCGGCACCGGCACCGAAGGTGGATGCGAGGCAGCTCGTGGAGCTGGTGGTGGCGGTCTTCACTGAGTTCGCCTTCCTGGCGTTCGTTCAACAGCGTGAGGTCTTGCGCGGAGCCGTGCGCAGCATTATTGTGGATGGGCATGCGAGGGCGATTACGACTGTGACCATCGACGGGGGATACCTGGGACGCGGCGCTAATTCAGTACTGCATTCAAGAGCGCAGTACGGAATTAACTCCATTCCCGATCTGACGATTCGGTTCCCCGAACCGTTCATGATTCCAGACACTTACGTGGACCGGCGCACAGCCAACGGGCATCACCCCGCGAGCATCGCCAGCCGGTGGGAGTCGGTCCAATGACCGGCCAACCGAGCTTAACAGTACAGCGGAGCCCCTACGGGGGCTCCGTTTGCATTTTGGGGGACCGCTGGGCCCGGCTGAACTACCCGCAAGGGAAGAAGCGCTGGCACGCTACGAACGGCCACCGGGCCATCTGCGGATCGGTGGAGTTCGACCATCCACGGGCCGAGTTCAGCGCGGTGAAGCCGGAGCGCGGCAGACTCTGCAAGCGCTGTGTGGCAATCCTGGCGTCTACAGGGGGTCTGTGATGCGCAGCCCGTCTGCTCGCCCGGCCTGGATTCGCTGCCCCGAGGGATGCGAGGACTACTGGTGCCAGATCCACCAGCAACACGTTTTTCAGTGCGACTGTCCTCCCGTCGAGGAGTGGGAGGAAGATCCCTACGTCACCGGCGCACCGGTGAAGTGCAGCGTGTGTCAGGACGACGGCTGGCTCGCCTACCCTACCTGGGCCGACGAGGAGAAAAAAGTGATCCGCATCCGCAAGGTCGCCTGCCCGCGAGGCTGTCCGCTGGCCGACCCGGATGAAAAGGGCGTCCTGCCTGCGTTCGACGGCGGAGGTGCCACAGCATGAACACGCCGATCAATCCTGGGAATACCGGAATTGGCACCACCAGCCCGCAACACCTACTGCACATCTCCCAGCCGCCGCCTTGGCGCTCGAAACTCTGGATTACTCCTGAGTTCGCGTGCGACTTCACGCACGACGCGCCAAACCGCTGGCGGCGCTTCTGGTATTGGGCGCTGCTCGGCTGGCGCTGGAGCAAGCCATGAACACTTCCGGTCTAGCCAGGGGTAAGGGCGTACTCGTACACGCTGGTCTGATGTGGAGCGCCGCCGGAGATCGCCCATGAGCACCCTGGTGTGGAGTGACAGCAGCATCAGCGAATGCCCCGGCTGTGGTGCAACCGTGGTCGTCGGCATCATGTCGCTGTGCGCTACCTGCGCCTGCGGCATGTACTACGTGGACGCTGACGGATGGCGCGGCTGGTATTACTCACCCGCACACTTTGCGGGTGGCGGCGAGCCCGTGGGGAGGCCCTGAATGTATTGGGATCACGAGCGCTTCCAGACCCACTGCCGATTCTGCAATAAAACGCTGGAGGCCGATTCGGCGGCGGAAGCCATCGAGCTGGTCGAGGAGCACGAAAAAACCGACTGTCCGAAAAGAAAGGTCGTGGCGAAATGAGACACTGCGCGCAAGGCCACTTCATCCCCGAAGACAAGCTGACCTGTCCCGAGTGCGCCACGGCGCGCGGCGAGGAGGCCTTCCATAGCCTGCAGCTCGAATTCCTGCGCAAGGCGGCAGACGGCGAGCATAACTACACGCTGCGCGTTGCCAAGGGCCCCGACCGGCACGTGCTGATGTACACGTCGTGGGTACGCACCTTCTGCGGGCAGGAACTGAAGACGAAGCCGCAGATTGCATACGAGGCACTCGACGCCAACGCGCTCTCCAGGGTCTGCGCCGGATGCCGTATCGAAATTACCCGTGCGCTCCAGGAGGTTTCATGAGGCGCTTTGCACTTTGCGAACACAAGCGGGTCATCGTCGCGGGCGCGGTGCGCGTCCATGCGCGCCTCAGGGCGTTGCGCTGCGGTGAGTGGCCCATCGTAGGCGTTTTTCAACTGGACGAAGGCGAGTGGACGGAGCTGGCGCAGCTCTGCTCTGAACTTGGGATCGCGGTGACACAAGATGTCGAAGAATCCGCAATTCAAACTTAGGCCGCCAGTTCTGAAGCTGTCGGAGAACGACGTCGAAAGCGGCTGCCTGGATATCCTGCGTCTGCGCAACTACTGGCCCGTGCGGCTGCACGCCGGGCTTTTCAAGAGCGCAGACGGGAAGCGCTGGATTCGCGGTGTTGAGAAGGGCACCCCGGATTATCTGGCGGTGCGCCCGCCGAGCTTCTTCATGGAAACGAAGCGACCGGATGGCATCCTGAGCGACGACCAGAAGCGGAAGATCGACCACCTCCAGAGATTTTTCGGGCTCGAAACCATCGTGGTGGAAGGTGCCGAGGAACTGCTCGCGTGGTTGGAACGCCGTGATCGCAGCCCGTAAAAAAAGCGCGGGTGCCTACTCGATAAGCACCCGCGTTCGGTGGTCCCAGTGATCCTGCGATGCCGTCACCCGGCATTGCAAAACCCAGTCCAGGATACGGGTCCTCATCCTCCCCCGAGGACGAAGCTTATTTGGCAACGAAGACGGCACTCAGAAAGGAAATCTTATGCCGTTACTCAACAGCATACTCGAAATCCACAATCTGTCCAGTGGGGCACACCGGGCTTTAATTGGCTTGTTATCGTTCCGAAACAAAGCCAATGGGCAGTGTAATCCGAAGATGGAGACGCTGGGAGAACGCCTGGGCGGAATCCCCGAGCGCACATTACGCCGCTGGTTGCACGAGCTGCGGCTCGCCGGTGTAGTGTACGCGACCAAACATCGCGGGTCGAATTCCTACCGGATTAACATTTCCACAGACTGTGAAAAACCGGCTGTGGAAAACGCTCAAGACCGGCCAAAAGTGGCCGCTCAAGACCGGCCAAAAGTGGCCGCTCAAGACCGGCCAAAAATGGCCGGTCTCAACGCTCGTATCCTTACTGAACAGACAGTATTGAACAGACAGAGGGGAACCGCCGCCGCCGACGTACACGCTATACGTGTGGAAAAGGCGGCGGCGGCGGCACTGCCCTTGTTTGATGAAATCGAAACCCCAACACCCCAGGCCGAGGCTGAGAAGCTGGTGGCCGAGCTGATGCCGCAGCACCCGGAGCCGGGCAATTTGCCTAAGGCCATCAACGAAGCTGCAAAGCTCCTGGCCAGCAGGCCGGAGACGCTCACGGCGACCATCGAGACCCTCCGGCGCAACCACGGGCTCTGGCGGGCGCGCTGGGCCACGTATGCCGCCGGTCGATTCGTGCCGCAGTTGTGGCGCTGGTTTCATGACGGCGACTGGGAACATCCGCCGGTGGACCGGAAACCGGTGCAGAGCGAGACGTGGCACGAGCGCCACGAGCGGGAACGCAAGGAATCGGACGAGGAAAATTACCGGCGTTATGCCGAGCTAGGTATGTGGTCGGCGCTGCGCGAGTATGGCGGCGATGCTCTTGTGGAGGTATGGCGTGAGAAAGTCAAAGCTGTTGGATGATTTTACCTACGACAAGGAAATCGAACGCTTAAGTGCCTTGCCGAAATTCCCGCAGATGCCCGCCGCCCAGAAAGAACTACGTCGGGCGCTGCGGCGGATTTCGGAGACCGATATCGATTTCCTGCACCGGCTGATCAGCGATGTGATTGATCAGGCTTTCACCTGCCCGACGCCAGCGGACCTGATCAGGATCGCCGGAGAGAAGCGCGCCCGCGTGCAGACAGCGGTCGGCAACGCCGACTGCGAAATCTGCCACGGCAGCGGCTTCGTGACGACCGAACGGCAGGTTAACATTCGCGGAGTGGAGCCATACGAAGCGGAATTTGCGGCGCTATGCGCCTGCCGGGGAGGGAAGTGAGATGGATTTGAATCCATTCGCCGCCTGGGGCGAATCGGTGCGCGGCCTCCGTGACCGGTTCACCACTGAGCTGGGCGAGGAGCGGCCATTCTCACCCTACCGGGACGACGTCCTGGATGGGATGGCGGAGATGACCGCGCTCTGCAAATCTCTCGGCGTCTCGCTGCAACGATTGCAGCAGCACGACGCGAAGGCCTTCGACGCGTTCGTGCGGGCGCTAGAGACCAGTTAGAGACAGAAACGGCAGTCGGAACCGCCGTTTTTGTACATCCGAAACGCAATGGGTAGGAATCGAACATAATGCGCGAAAGCGGTGTATGATTGGCACGCTGGTGACAGTAATATGAATCCTTCAAGCGGCAGGACACAGGCGAGGGCAAACCGAAATGAAAAAAGATGACGGCGACTTAAATAAATACGCGCAGATGGGGCTCGCGGCTCTGATCCCCGGCATGCAGCGCATGATTGAACTGATGCAGCACGAGCTGGACATGATGCGCGAGCGACTGACAGGCTTGCAGGAGCCGCGCAAGAAGACGGGCCGACCGCCGAAGGCGATTGCCGGAGAGAAGCTGGCGAGCGGCTGGCCCGCCGATCCCGAGGAGCGCAAAGCTGAGGCGAGGCGGCGCATGCAGAACCGCGACTCCAAGCGCAGGCAGCGCGCGGCGAAAGCTGCGAAGTCTATGGTGAGTAAAGATTCTCCCGACCACGACAAGTTCCGCAAGAAGATGAAACAGGCCGCCAAGCGTCGGTGGGCTAACATGAGCTTCAAGGAACGCAAGGCCAAGCTCGCGGCGATGCGGGCCGGAAGGAAACAGAAGAAGGCCCCGGTCCTCAAACTGGAGGCAGTATCATGACATTCCCAACGGAAGCGGAAGCGCGCGAATTCATCAGGTCGACGACAATCGACATCAAGATCGAAAAGGTTTCTGTGATCCCGACAACTCACGGGTACTGGACGATTACCAGCGCCAAAGAATCCGAGCGGCCAGCCAAAACCTGTTCCATCTGCGGGGAGTCATTCCGCGAGTTCAAGAATAATGCCCAGCCCATCAACGGCGGCGGCTGCTGTAACTATTGCGATGATCACGTGGTGACGCCAGCCCGGCTCGCACTCTCGCGGCAGCAGAGGGCCAACTCATGACGCGCCTTTCCAACCGGCAGTGGCCGATGTTGAAGATGCTTTTCGATAACGGCAGCGATGTCTACATGACGCTTGAAGAAGCGGCGCAGTTTGATCAAAGACCATTCCGAAGCATGCTGATTCAGCGGTGGTGCGCGTACCGGCCCGGTCGCGGCTTTCATATCACGAAGGAAGGCAAGGCCGCGATGTACGAGTTCCAGACGACCGACATCGTCCGCAAGAATCCGAACCTGCCGCTGACGGCTTACTTCGATGCGACGGCCTACGGGTTGCACGTGCCCAGGCGCAAGGCCGCAGCGAAGACGGTGCGTGAGCTGGTCTCTAGCAGTCGGGGTGTCGCTTGACCGATGCCGAACTCCAGGGGATCGCGGCGCAGTCCCTGAACATGGCGAAGCGCGACCTCGCGCGTGGTAGATTTAACTTCCTGCTTGCCGCCTATAACCTATGCGACACACCGCCGCTGCACCGCATGGACAAGATCGAAGCGCTGGTTATCGAACGGCTGGGCGAGAACTGGCTCAATAGCGGCAGGACCAAGAACATCGGCTTTCAGACGCTGCGCATCGCCGTCGATTTGCTGCCGCCCGATGCGGTCGTCATCGTCACCATGTGCAACGGTTTTTCTCTGACCGCGAAGTTCTGGGAGCTGACTCCGGCGCAGCAAAGGGAGCTGCACAACGCGACTCACGACCGCCACCACGAAGCCGTCAAAGAGGGCTTGATGGACGTGTGCGACGTTCTGCTGGCGACCGTCCAGACGCCCGAACGGGTGTGTATGTATCAACAGAACCTGGACCGGCGTGGGGAGTTCACTGGCAGGCCTGAGACGAAATGTTTTCCGCAAGAAGGGTTCGATGGCCGGTTGAAGATGTACGGGAAACACTATGACCCGGTGAAGTTTGCGTACGAGGCCTGATATGCCACTACTCGATGACCAGCACGTGCAGGAATTGCTCAAGCTCGCAGAGCATCACCGGGAGTGTGGCGAGTGCGGACACTTCGCCGCGCATGATTATTGCCGTTCCTGCGACGAGTTCTACTGGCTGCACGCGCCCGGCTGCCGCATGTATGAGACGAAGCATTTCGGCCACCGGCTGACCATTGTGCCGTTCGTGGAGGATCGCGGCGGAGGGGGAGTGCAACCAAAGCAACCCGTGCTCGAATGCATGTTCTTCGCGAACGGCGTCACCGCCGTCTTTCACGACGGCGAACAGCAGCCGCGATTGCAGCAGTCGTGGCTGGAGTTGTTCGCGGAATTCCTGGAGTCGCACGGGCGCGATCCGCTTGCCTACCGGCTGATCATGCCCGATGGCAAGAAGGCCAGCTTCTTCCGTACGGAGGATGGCTGGAGCTGGAGATTTTCCCATGAAGGACAAGGACACAAAGAAACCACCCCGACGTCGAGCTAGCTATACACTATGTGACGAGTTGGAATACTGGATTGGCCGGGAACTGACTCGACGCCGGACTCTCAAATTGCGGCACGCGAGCAAGAACGAGATTCTGAACGACTGGGGGATGGCATGGGTCAACTACCTCCGGCAATACTACCCTGGACTCTATCCCGCCAATTCCGGTTTAGCCCACCTTGGCGTGGCGGTCGAAGTGAAGGCGGTAGATCCGGCTGACGAGGCCAAACTCGAACAGTTGCTCGACAACGGCATCGGAGTGGGCTTCCAGAAAATACCATGAGGCGCGACCCCAAGACGCCGGAAGAGTGGCAGGAAGCCGTCGATGCCGCCGCAGGCGCGCGCGCCATTGCCGATTGCGCGATGTACGGGCTGATCACGGGCGGCCCCAAGATCAACGTACGGCGCTGTGACGACATCCTGGCACGCGGACGCAAGCGCGGCATCGCGCCGTCGCGCACGGACACGGAACTGGTGGTCGAGCTGGTCAAGCAGATCAACGCTATGCTTTAATTTCACCCCAAGCTCTTTGACAACTGCATGTAGTCGTGGCATGATTGACTCATGACACACAACGGAATCGAATACGTGACCAAAGAAGAAGCGGCGGCGCGGTGCAGGGCATTCGCGGCGGCCAACCCCGGCAGCGTGTTTCACAACTATGCACACGACAAAGTGGTCCGTACTGCGGACAACCGAACGACGCTGTACGAGTGGAACAAGTTGTACGCGGACGTGGTTAAGAGTAACCCGGAGCTGAAGGGCCTGTGGACCTTGAACACGCGTTATACCCAGGAGGCCAAGTAGCCATGACGATCACCGACTACATCAACCGCAAGGGCATCGAGGCGCTGCTGGACGACCGCCAGGATCTCTGCAAGGGCCTGCTGGAGGCCGCCCGCATCGCCATCGGCAGCCGCTGCCCCGAAGGGCACGGCAACGACGAGATCTCGCTCAACGGCGACGGGGAGGCCTTCTGCGCCGCCTGCGACGAGGTCTACTCGCTGAATGAGGAGGCATGCAAATGCCTGCGGCACCTGGGCTACGACGTGTGGGCGGAGTAGTTTCACCCCATCGTAATTGACAACAACATGCGGATGGTAGATACTTTGAATATGAGCACAGCAAAACAGATCAACGCCTACCGCGAGATTCTCCACACGCGCCAGCAAGAGCACCTGCGCAAGACCTACGGCATGCAGCCGGTTGCCGCCCGCTTCATGGGCAAGTGCGGCTGTGGCCGCATCTTCGGCGAGGGCAGCGGCTGGGCCGCCGGTACGCCCTGCCGGTTCGACCGGGGCAACCTGATCGCCAAATACAAGGGCGAGGGCTGGTGGAACCTGTCCTGCATCGACACCGCGCGCCAGGATGAGTTCAAGGCCAACGCCCGCTACGTCCGTGAGGCACTCAGCCGCAGGGGCTGGGTGGCCTTCGACTGGACGAACGAAGCGCGGCAGGCAGATCTGTGGCGCGAAGAGCTGGAGTTCGACGCCGAAGCCGCCGCGCGCGAGCGCGTCACCGACCGTCAGGAGGTGAAGTAATGAAGCCCGGCGACAAAGTCCAAGTACACACGGATCGCGGCTACCGCGACTGCATCGTACTCGAAAGCAAGCCCTACCGGACCTGGGTGGAGTGGCGCTATCAGTTCGACCCGATGCCGCAGTTCGATCCGGCCACCTGGATCTCCCCCAGCACCGGCGGCTGGGCAGCCTCCCAGTATTTCCGGCCACGGCCCGCAGGGATTTCACCCCAAAATATTTGACAACAACATGCGGACGGTAGATACTTTGAATATGAACTGCTCACGTCAACACATTCACCGGGCGCTGGACTTCAGCGCCATCAGAAACGCGGACACCGCGATGGCCAACGCCATCCTGGCGCTGCTGCGCCGCCGCAAGAACGCCCTGCGCGAAAAAGAGATCGCCCGCTGGTTCCGTGCCACGCCCCAGGCCTTTATCTCCGCGACACTGGGCGACATGCTGCTGCGGGATGACGTCAAGGCCTGCCGCACCTCGCTGAACCGCAACCGCTGCGTTCTGGAATACTACCTGCCGGAGGTGAACTAGCCATGATGCACGACGATCTGATCGGCGTTAGCTTCCTGCCCAACAACGGCGAGGGCCTCACCCTTCAAGACCTGCTGGAGCTGATCCGCAATTTCCCAGCGAAGGCGCGGCAGAATTACGTGCGGGTGAACATGGGCGGCGAGAGCGCCGAAGTCACCGGCATCGCATTCGCCCAATCCGACCAAGCCGAGAAATGGGAGTTCAAGATTTACATCACTACCGACTACAAGGAAACCAAATGACAGATAACAACGGCATCATTAGAACGGAATTCGACCGCATCCTGGCCAGCCTCAACGGCCTGCCGGATGTGACCCATACCGCGCCATCCACCATCCGTACCGTGGACTTCATCGGCACCAGCCATACCTTCGTAATCACGACCTATCGGATGAGGGATCGCGGCGACACCGTGTTTTTGGAGACCATCTCAGGCGATGACAGAGCCCTGCGCCTCGTGATCCCACCGGCGGTCGCGGATGCCATCGTGCGCCAGCGCGATGCCTTGACAACCAAGGTGCGCCGCAGGATCGGGAAGGCCAGCGCCGAGGCACGCAAGGCGCGCGGCGAGCAGCCCGGCTTCATGAAACACAAAAAGGCGGTGAAGAAACCGGGGGCCTAACGCCCCCATTTCACCCCAAACTATTTGACGTCTGCATGCGGACGTGAGAAACTTTGAATATGAACGACACAGCAAACAACACGAACCTGACCGAAGCCTTCGAGACCACCGTCTGCGGGCGCTGCGGCGGCTGCGGCCAGTACAGCTACTGCCAGATGCATGGCACGGTGTGCTTCGGCTGCTCCGGCAAAGGCAAGGTCTACACCAAGCGCGCCAACGCGGCCATGGAATACGCCCGCACGCTGCGCACGGTGAAGGTGGAGCAGGTGCAGGTCGGCTGGCTGCTCTGGGAGGCCGGTGGGCCATTCAGCAAGGCCGGTTGGTTCACGGTTACGGCCATCGGGCAGGATGGCTCGAAGTACCGCACCAGCCCCGACGGCGAGTGGCTGCCCTACACCAACTTCACCACCAAGCAGGGCACCATTGGCACCTTCCCCGGCAGTGACGTCCAGGCCGTCGAAAACAAGGCCCGCCTGACCGAAGTGCGCGCCCTGGCGCTCGCCTACCAAGCCACCCTGACCAAGCAGGGCACGGTGGCACCGGCGGGCTACTTCGAAGCCGAAGCCAAGCGCGAAGCCAAGCGCGCCGCCAAGGCGGAGGCCGCCCGCATCGCCTACGAGGCCGAGCAGGCCGCCCAGGCCGTCGTCCGCGCCGCGCAGGAAGCCGAAGCCCAGGCCCAGGCCGAAGCGCGCGCCGCCGAGCTGGAGGCCACCCGCATCGCCAAGCTTGCCACCACCCAGTACGTCGGCACCGTCGGCGAGCGCCGCGAGTTCACCCTGACGGTCGAGCGCACGGTGCGCTTCGAGTCCTACAAGTACGGCTGGCCCGCCGCGACCCTGTACATCTGCCGCGACGAGCAGGGCAATAAGGTGGTCTACAAGGGCACGGGCAGCTTCCTGCGCTCTGGCGAGACCGGCACGGTCACGGCGACGGTCAAGGATCACACGGAGTACCGCGACGAGAAGCAGACGGTGCTCACGCGCCCCAAGGTCGCCCGCCCGGCGGAAGAGGAAGCGGTGGCGGAGGCGGCGCAGTGAGCGCCATCATCCGCATGACCCGGTTCGGCAGGATCTGGAAAATCCTGCTGGACTGCGGTCACACCATGGAGCGCACCCAGGCCGAGATCAAGTTGCAGCAGCTCTACATCGACAAGCGCATCGGGTGCCGGGAGTGCGAGCGCGAGCCGCTCGATTCCCTGACCATCAGCAAATAGTCGAAACGGGAATTGACACCGTCACGCGGAGATGGCCTCCCGCGCTTTGAACAAGACAGGCTAAATGAAAAGGAAAAACCAAACGATGAAACGCATAGCTGTACTCTTGACTGTTCTCACGGTACTGGCGAGCTTCGCCGGTGCTCAGACCATATTCGGCACGCAGACGCGGATCGGAAACGCGACCGTTTATTCCGACAGCCGTGGCAACACGGGGACCTCGATGCAGATCGGCAACCAGACCTACGGAACCCACCGTGACGCTTCGGGGACTTATAACAGCACCCAGACGCAGATCGGCAACCAGACCGTGTACCAGAATTCGCGCGGCACCACAGGCAACACCATGCAGGTAGGCAACCAGAGCTTCAGTACCTACCGGAACGGAGGAACCACCACGACCTGCACGAGCAATCGCATCGGCAATCAGGTCTTCACCAACTGCCGGTAATCCAAGCGGGGGCCGCAAGGCCCCCCACTAGAGATCGAAAGGACGAGGTGTTAGAAGCTATCGAAGTTACCGCATTCATTCTGCTGATGATCATGATTTATGTCGGCAAAAAGAAAGGGAAATGGAAGTAATCACGAAGAGGACCGGCGGTATCCTGCCGCCGGTGCCTTGCCAAAAGGGCGGGAAGTGAAACTGGTTTGACAACGGCATACGGTATTGGGAGGATTAAATCATGACATCGGACGAGAGAATCGACAAGCTGGCAGAGACAGTGCAGAACCTGGAGCGGGTGGTGCGCCAAGGCTTCGCCGTGCTCACGGAACTGCATGGTGATACGCAGCGCGAGATGCAGAAAATGGCCAATTCGGTGTCTGCCTTGGCGGATCACATCGCGGACCATAACACGCGGCTGGATAAATTGGAGGGCAAGTAAATGAGCACCGAGACCGAGATCAAGGCAGTCAAGTGCTGCCCGCATTGCGAGGCAGAGCTGACGCCGGAGGAAATCAAGACGCTGTGGTCGAGCTACACCACGTCGCTGCGCACGACGCTGGGCGGGCCGAAGCGCACGCCGCGCCCCTGCCCGAGCTGCGGCATGACCTGCGACACTGCGCGCGAGGCCTGGAGTCACTGCCGCATCCCGCGCAACCTGGACCCGGCGGCGCTGTTGGCCTACGTGCTAGGCCGGATGCCGGAAGAGCTGACGAAACTCCTGAGCCACCGTCATGGCGGTCTGGCGAACCTGCACGTCGCCGTGACCGGCATCCTGATGACGAAGCTCAAACCGGCGCAGAAGCGGCAGGCGAAGTGGTATCTGAGCATGATCGACCGCGCCATGGACAAGCTGGAGGACGTGGCCTGAATGGACAACGAAATCGGGCGCGAGTTGCTCGCGAGCGAGCTGAAGCCGAAGACCATCGTGGTGCTCGAAAGGCCCGACACCGCCATTGTCACTATGTGGGTGGCCGAGGTGACGCCCCAATACGTCATTTTCCTGGCAGGCGTTACCCAAACCTGTTTCCTCGCGCAGCGCGCCGGTCCCCACCTGGAGCAGATCACGGACGACACGGGCCGCATGCTGCGCGTCTTCGAATACCTAGGGGAACCATGACAGACCGGTTGAAGCGCGGAGACTACGTGCGGGTGCGCCTGAGTGATCGCGACGAGTGGACACCGGCGTTCGTCGCGCTGGCGTCCGACACCGATCCATCTTCCGTCATGCTGATGCTGGATGGCGCGGTGCGGTCGTCGTCGGGCGGCATGTTCGTTAATGCCCTGCCGTTGACGATAGACTACGCAGCGGAAACCGTCACCAGCCTGCATGGCGATGCCTACGACATCGAGGTGCCGTCTTGACCGTACCCGAACGTATCGCCCGGCTGCCGCGCGATCCGCGTGGTTACCCGATCCCGTGGAACGTGCTGCGCGAGGGCGACACGGCGTTCTTCACGATCAACGACGACCGCCGCGCCTGGGAGGCTTTGCGCAAAGGCCTGTGCCCGATCTGCGGCGAGCGCCTTGGGCGCTATCTCTGGTTTGTCGGCGGCCCGCGCTCCGCGTTCGATCCCGGCGGATGCTACCTCGACCTGCCCGGCCATCGCGACTGCATGGAGTTCGCGTTGATGACGTGCCCCTACTTGGCAATGCCGAAATACCTGGGGCGCATCGACGTCGTGCATCCCGAGAAGCTGCCGCCGCAGGCAAAGCTCCTGCTCGATGAGACCATGATCCGCGACCGGCCCGAGATCTTCGTGGCCGTCGCCTGCACGCGCATCGAGGCCAATGATCGCGGGCCGCTTCAGCCGTACTTGAAGCCGGTCGCACCGTTTCTCGATTGGACCTACTGGCGGCATGGCCGCCAAATCACCGAAGAGGAGGCAATGCCGTTCCTGCGCGCGGCGCTGGGCGACGAATGGCAGCTACCGGGGAGGGCAGCAGCATGAAGATCGCGCTCGATAGCGGCGGCGGCTACCTGGAGCCCGACGAGGGACCGCGCGACACGCGCTTCCACAAGCGCATTGTGCGCGTCGAGGTGATCCAGGGCATGCGCGCGGGCCATCAGTTGATGCTCGAATGCGGCCATGGCGTGATGGCCATCGGCAACCTCGCGCACGCCGAAGGCGTGGTTCTCTGCACAAAATGCCGCGACTTGGAGGAAGGGTGAATGAAGAGCTAGCCAATGCGAGCAAAGAGCTAGCCAAGGCCGCTGCAGCCCTGCGCGGCATCCAGGAGCGCCAGGAGGCCCGCCGCCGGGCTGCGCGCTTCCGGCCTGACGGCAAGCTGCGGCCAACTGAGTCGCGCAACCGGTTCATCGCGGAGACCGCCCTGGTGCGCGAGCCGATCCCTGACGGCCACGGTGCCGAGTTCTGGATCACATACACCGGCAATCGCGCGGAGTGGCAGCGCGTGAAAGACGATCCGATCCTGGCCCAGCTTCCCGAGCTTTCGAAGCACCTCGATCCCGACGCGCTCAACGGCTACGTGGCCTATCCGAAGCGCCACGCGCCGCGCCTGCCGAAGGGTGACTGCAACATTGTGCAATACATTCCGGTGCATGGCGGCATCACCTGGGCGTGCAAAGACAGCTACATGGCCGTGTGGGGCTTCGACACCATGCACTGTAACAGCGCAGAGCAGCCGCGCGCCGACCAGGATTGGATTCGCGCCAACTGTTGGGTACTGTATCGCGGGCTGATGCTCGCGGAGAAGCGCTGGCCGGAATTCCGGCGGGCCTCACGGTCGCGGCGCGCGGAGATCGCCGATGAACTGCTCGCGTTGATCGAGGAGCAGCCGCTGCTGGAGAAGCTCGGCTTCAACGCCATGATCAACATGCTGTTCGGGAGGATTTGATGGGATTCGGACAAGATCAGAACGGAATCTTTAAGCCGCTGCCCGATGGGCGCGTGCTGCGCGTCACCAAGCGAACGTTCAACACCATCCTGACCCTTTCCAGTTCTCAGCAGGACGACGGGTGGAAGGATGGCTGGTGATACACGACCATGGAAGCCGCCGTGAGCGACTTTGTGATCTGGGAACCGGGCGAGACCGTGATCTGCGTGCTCTGCAACAGGGAGCGCGGCGGCGACGATCCGCCCGGCAATTGGATGCGGCACCGGCCCAGCCAGCGGCGGCGCATCCCGATCTTCGGCGAGCGCTGGGGGACGTTGGGCTACATGGAGTACATCCACGAATGAAGAAAAAACGCTTGGCACTAATCGTCAGCGGGAAGACCGTCGCCGATGCCTGCCCGAACTGCATGCATAGGCTGGATGGGATGACGGCGGCCCGTCTGGACGGACCTTTCGAGCGTACCGGGCCGACGAGGCGGGTCAGCCTGAAGGGAAATGTGAGCATGTGCGTCTACTGCGGGGCAATGCTGGTTTTTGCCGACGATGAGGGACACCTGCGGACGATGACCGCTGCGGAGCGGTCCACTTACCATCTGGAGCCGGTCCTTCAAGACATCATGGACAAAATTCGGTCCAAGCGGCCCAACCCACCCGACTTCACGAGGAAGAATTTCAATTGAGGCGCACATGCCACGACTGATCGATGACCTGCGCGCCAAGAGCGCCCGGATCGCGAAGCCGCACTTCGTGCCGCCTGACAAGGTGGACGCATGGCAGGATATGGCCAAGCGCACGCACGAGACGCTGATGTGGCCGGAGCTGCCGGTGCTGCTCATCGACAACGTGTCCGAGTACTTTTACACGAGCGAGCAAGAGTATTGGGATCTGCGCGACGACTTCCCGAATCTGGCTCCGCCCTATCCGGTGTTCTGGGCCGAGTGCAAGATGGCCAAGCGCATCCACAGCAAGCAGTGTGGCGACACCAACGTGGGCGCTCTCGTGCCGCATGGCCGACTTGGCGCGCTGATTCACGGTCTCAATCCGTCGGAGGTAAACGGCGAGGGCATCCCCGAGAACGTCCGGTGGATTCTGTGGTGCGAGCTGTTCATCGACTACGGTCGGCGCGGCGTGACGGCGGATGGACCGCATGGTTCCACATTCCTGTGCGTGGATGCCGAGGGCGTGATCATCGAAAAGCCGTGGATGCAGTCGCTCGCCGACCAGAGCGATGCCGGGATCATGCGCAGCTACATGACGTTCTTCAACCCGGTCTTCCTGGCGATGAGCTTTCTCCACTGCCGGAACGTCACCATCGTCGAGAACGAGGTGCCCCCGAAGGTCGCGAAGAAGTATCGCGCGCGCACCGGCGTGCAGCCGACCCGCTACAAGACTCTGATCATCGAGCCGCTGAAAAAGATCCTGCGCACCGAAGGCCGCAGCGACACGGTCGGCGTGCAGAAGGCGATGCACATCTGCCGGGGCCACTTCAAGGACTACCGCGAGGGTCGCGGGCTGTTTGGCAAATATCACCAGCTCGTGTGGCAGCCATCCATCGTGCGCGGCACCAAGGGCAAGAGCGCGCCGCCGAGGGAGATCGAGGTCAAGCTATGAATCCATCCATCGAAGAGAAGGTCAGGCGACCGGTAAAATATCTGACCGCAGTATCGCAACGCTATCCCGGCATATGGAGATCAGTGGATCAGTTGCGCGCAAATCGCGACAAGGTGGCGCAACACCACGATTGGCCGACATGGTGCTATTTGCCCCTGCCGGGGGCCGCAGGGATTATTACCTCCCCGACCCTCGATGATGGCCAGGAGAATATAGAAGCAGCCTGCGTGGCGACGCTAGCTGGTTGGCGGCTTGCCAAGGACATTTATATTTTTGATGAGACCGTTCTTGAGGAGTTGTGGAATACGCCCATCGAAGGGAACATCCCTATCGATGTCCTGTATAGGCTGCCTACGTTATGTGCCTACGTGGCATTCCCTTCGCCCAGAGACGTAGAAGACGGCAAGCTTCACGGCTTCTTCGTCCACCTGAACTACATCAGAATGCCGATGCTGGTGATCGCCATGGATTTCGGCACCCTTAATCGCATCTCCTCCGAGTATGTTCCTCTGGCTGTCTTTCCCGTGGAACTGCACGAGGGCGTTGATCTGCTCCAATGCCTGACGATCATGCATGAAAAATTGCAGCGGCGGAGAGGCAAGCCACCTGAAGAGATCGAGCGAGTCGTACTGCCGGAAGCAATAAAACGTACGCTGGAACCGCTGGTGAGTCTTACGATTTATCTCTGTTCGACGTCGGCGGAAATCAGAGCGCGAGACCCGTTGCGCGGCCTAAAGCAGGGCCACTACACCAAGAAGACGAAGAAGGGCGTGCGCACTTTTGTCCCCGAGCAGCCGCAGGTTTGGGAGGTCGCGTATCGCATCGGGGCCACTTTACGCGCAGCAACCGCTGCCGCCGTATCGCGGAGCACCGACAACGGCGGCACGCACGCAAGCCCGCGTCCGCACATGCGCAAGGCGCACTGGCACTCGTTCTGGACGGGTCCGAAGGCTGCTGTCGGCAAGGCTCCGGTGCCTGCGCGTGAGATTGTTCTCAAATGGATTCCGCCTATTGCCGTCGCGATGGGACCGGATGACGAGACCATTCCAACCGTCCACCGGGTGACGAGGTGAAGCTTATGAACTGTCCGTTTTATGGCCGTGCCATGTATCAGACGGGCCTGATCGGCGGGCCGCGACCGATTCTGCTGTTGAATACCAACGGCAATCAATGCGCCATCGTCACCACCAGCCACGCACCGTGCCGGATGGAGATCAACGGCGAGACCCCGGATTGGAAGACGTGCGTGCTGGTCCGCGACATGCGGATGGAGCCGGAGCTATGATCGAGCAGCCGCCCTACATCGTGTGCCCGAAATGCGGCATGGTCTCGCATAATCCGAACGACGTGCGAGAACGCTACTGCGGCAACTGCCACGGCTTCCACGACGATCTACTCAGGGAGCTGAAGGGCCGGGAGGAACCATGAGCGAACCTCTTGCGATCTACACCTGGGTCGGCGAGGACGAACACGCCAACATGATCGAACAACAAGTGGCCAAACTAAGGCGGGAGCGTGAGGCGAGCGAACAACAAGTGGCAAGCGTGATGACGGTGGAGAATGATCTGAAATACGTCATACAGGGTGCGCATTACGGCAAGAATGACTGGTGGGACTTGCCCAACCAGACCTACGACAGTCGAAGCGAAGCCCTGTACCACAAGCGCTGGCCCAACGACCCAGACGACACGGGGTGGATGTGGATACCGGACCTTCAACTCCGTGTCGTGCGCCGGGTGCGGCGAGTGGTCACGGTCGAGCAATGTGTGTCCTGAGGCGCGAGCATGAAGCACTGTAGCTTTTGCGAGGAGCCGATCTTGAAGGGAGAAGCTGCGCGGGTCTTCGGCGAGCCGCTGCACCAGGAATGCCACCTGCGCTTGATCTTCGGTTCGGTCGCCCACCTGGAGCGCCGGTGCGGCTGCTTCGTGCCGGGATCGATGGAAAGCGATCCGCTCACCATGACCAAGCGCCAAGCGGCGCGCGCGGCGGTCCTGCTCTTCGGCGTAATGTCACGGAGCAACTGACACCACCATCCTGCTGCCGGAGGAATACTGACAACTGCATGTGATAGGCTGATGCCTGCGAGGGCTTATGGACAAAAAGTTTGAGCGTGCACTACGAAAGGCGTGTAAAGAAGCGGGCGATTGGAGGGCTCAGGCTCGTCATGCTGCGAAATATCTTCGGCAGGCCGTTAAAGCGCCGACGGAGGAAGAGTCGGGCGACTACCTGGAGGAAGCCAGCCAATGTATATCTCAAATGTTCGAAGTATTCTGGGATCGCAAAGAAGGCAGCGCCGAGAACAAATACCTTGATCCGAATTACACACCGGACCCGCTTTTCGGGGATATTCCCTCCACGAGTCAGGTCCACCTTCCAGAAAGGGCTTGGCATCTGCTCTACATGCAGGCCAAGAGGGATGGCGTCGATATCCACACGGCGCTCGCCCGGCTGATCCTGCACGAACCATACGAGCCGCCGGAATTCCCCAAGCTGGATTTTGGTGGTGGCCCGGTCCAGTGATTGGCCATTTCACCCTTTGCGGTTGACAACTGCATGCGATGGTCCGTATATTGTGAATATGAACAATGTTTGCCAATTCTGCAATGTCGAGCACGCAACCACGGTGCCGACCGTACACCTGAACGGAACCAGCGCCGAGGAGCTGCGTGATCAGCTCGACGCCGCCGTCGAAGGGCTGCGCGCCGCCCGGCAGGCCGTGGTGCAGGCCGCACCCAACGGGCGCGACTACTACGTGCAAGACGCCATCGCGCGCGGACGTGCCATGGGCGCACACGAACGCCGCTGCGGCGAACTGACCCGCATGCTGGCCGAGCTGGAAGAAATGCGCGACCACGTGCAGGCCGTCATCGACTTCAAGGCCGCGCAGCGGGCACGATGACCGCCCGCGAGATCTTCGACGGGATAGCGCCGCTGGTCGCGCCGTTGCTGGAGGCGGAGTTCGACCGGCGCGACTCCTGCATCCTGGCCACACGGGTGGCGATTGAGACGGCGGCCTACTTCGGCATCGAAGCAAGGCCGCAGCCGGTCAAGGTGATGCTCCTGAACGCCACCTTCGCGCGCCACGTTGCCGAGGGCTTCGCGGGTGTCGACCGGAACCAGCCCTGTAGCACCTGGGGCGACGATTCCTGGGGCGTCGGCATCGGTATGGGCAAGCCGAACGAGCCGAACCGTTGGGACGGGCACCTGATCGCCGTCGCCGACGGTGCCTTCGGCGATTTCAGCATCCAGCAGGCCGAGCGGCTGCAACGAAATATCTACACCGGCCCGGCGCTGGTCGGCCCGTACCACGAAGAGGACATGTGGAGGGCGATCCACGAGCCGAGCGGCACCGTGGTCGAGTATTCGCGCACGCTGGACAATCAGTGGCGCAACGCGCCCGACTGGAAGGATGAGGCCCGCCGCCGCCCGATAGTCGGCAAACTGGTCCGCGCGCTGCGCGCGAGGGAGGTCAGCCGGTCCTGACTGGCCTTCCAGGCCCGTGGCGGGCTTCCTAGTGTGACAGCGGGCCATTCTACGCGCTGTAACCCAACTTTGCCTTGCTTGTGGCGACGTCGCGGGCTTACTATGCGTGTGGGCCGCCGGGACGGCCCTAACCCAAAAGCAATAGCATCCCGTTCCCCCCTAACGGCACACACAGCAAATTTAGAGAATAGGAGAGCTTTGTCATGGGTTTCCAACGTTTTATAGGCTTTGCATGGGTTCCAGGTCCCGGCGAGCCGACTGATCCAGGATTCGGCGGCGGCATTCCCGCACCGCCCGATCCAGGCTGGGGGATTGGCAGTGGCCTGCATCCTTCGCATGGGCTGCCGGGCGGCGGGCACATCAGCACCGGGCCGATCTATCCCGGCGGGCATCCCGGCAATAAGCCTCCGGGGCGGCCCATCGTTCCTCCGCATCCCGGCCAACGACCGCCGATGGGCGGCGCTCCGCCGCATCCGTGGCTTCCCGGTCACTGGGACATCATCGATCCCGGCTGGGGCAAACCGCCGTTGATCGGATTTTTGCCGGTCGATCCCGGCTGGGGCGTTGACACTGGGACCGGACCCGATCAGGGCCTGCCGCCGACCGGAGCGCCTCCGGTGGCGGGAATGCCGCTACCTCCGACCGGCGCACCTCCGGCACCGGGCCAGGGTCTGCCAGGGACACCGCCCACGAAGCCGCCGGTTGTCGGCGGCGGCCCGATCACGGGTCCTGGTGGTGGTGTCTGGGTGCCCGTCGATCCCGATTGGGGAGTGCCCGGCTGTCCCGGTGGCAAACCGCATCCGCCCATCTGGGCGTGGATTCCCGCGCCGCCTGATCTGAGCAAGCCGGTGCCGGTGCCGCCCGAACCTGCGCCCGCGCCGAAGTAGTCGTTCAACGAGTTGGCGAGGCAGGAGCTGGCCGCCGGATGCTTCCCGGTCCTGCGTCCAGGCCGTCGACCTGCCTCGCCATTGCATGTGCGCGGCGCTTGGACTATGATTGGGACGTCTTTCGCCGCCGGGCCGCTGGGACAAGGCCCTGACCCCGAAGTGATAACATCCCACTCAGTTTTTACCGTATCGCCGCCACAGCGACTAGCCCTCGCGTCCACGGCGGCGTTCCCACTCCATGTGTAGCCGCTTAACCTTGCCGGGGTGGGGCAACACGGGGCAGCTTTCATTACGGGCTGCCCCGTTCCAACTCCGTTAAGGAGAAGACCTATGACGATATCAGTCCTGTTTCTGGTGATCGCAATCGTGCTCTTCGCGCTCGGTTCCTGGAGCCGCTGGTGGGCCACCCAGCAGCAAGCCTACTACCCGACCTTCGTCTGCGGCGGCCTGTTCTTCTGGGCCCTCTCCCAGCTCTGGCCGATGCTCGCCAAGTAACAAAGTCCTCCATCCCTCCCTGGCTCACCAAGTGAGCCCGCTCCCGCGTTAAGGAACATTAATTTTGACACGTGTGCCTCGCGCCGGTCGTGGCATTCCCAGCACGTCACGCGCTTGCCGATGAACAATCGCAGGCGAGTCAGGTCCGTCACCGGCACCACGTAACGGTGCCCGCAGGCGAGAACCACCAGATACTCCTGCGGCCCCAGCCGGTGGAGCCCGATGACGGTGGTCCTGGTGTCCATATCGGGTCGCGCCGCCAAATTCTACCATCAACGCCGCCCGCGCCACTCTTGACAACTGCATGCAGATCAACAACTTACAGGCCATAACTTCATAGTTAGCTCTAAGTCGGTGTGTCAATATCGCGCGTTTTGGGCACTGCGGACACCCGCCCGCTGCACCACCCCTGAGGGTAGGACCCAAAAACATTCGCGTGCTAAGTGCGTTCAAAACGCGCGCCCGCTGCGTTAACGTGCGCTAAGTGATTGAAAGTAAGTGCGGGTTTCGGACGCGCCCATCTTAGGGCATTTACGACCCACTTACTACCACCCGTACATACCCTATGTCCTAAGGTGTTGACTTATGACCAACACCAAACGCAACACCACGAAGCACACGACCACGAAGCACAGCAAACCCGCGAACTATCGCAATATTCTGCAATTGCAGAATGCGAAAACCACAAAGGGCGAAGCGCTCGGGTACATAACTGGTATCTCGTATCTCGCACCCGCTAACGAATCGGGAGTTATGAATACTTGCCAATTCGCCACAACAGGCCCCGACGGCTGTCTAGATGTATGTATCTATAAACAGGGTCGCGGGCGATTCACCAACACCATTAAGGCGCGCATCGCGAAGACAGTCTTTTTGCATGAGCACCGCGAGGACTTCTTAAACAGTTTGCGTTTTGACATTGAAGCGCTGCGGCTGAAAGCTTCGAAGCTTCGATTCTGCGCAGCATGCGCCACTATCGTGAAGGCGCGCACTAGCAAGGGTCGCGAGCGCCGCAATTGCCGCAAGTGTGGTAACGCGCTTGTGGCTGTGAAGTTTGCGGTACGTATCAATGGAACATCGGATCTAGCGTGGATACCGATGCAAATGTCGGCTGAATTCCCCGACGTCGAATTCTATGACTACACGAAGCTTCCGAAACCGTTTTTGCGCACGCGTCCCAACTATGCAATCACTTTCAGCCACACAGGTTACAACGCGTCCGATTGCATGCAAGCGCTCGCGAATGGTGTAAATGTGGCTGTCGCATTTGCGCTCAAAAAAGGGCAGCCGCTACCCGAGACTTGGAACGGGTACAACGTCATAGACGGAGATACTCACGACTTGCGCTTTTTGGACGCGCGCGCGGTCGTGGTGGGTCTCCGTGGCAAGGGTACTTCGTGGAAACAGCCGACCGCGTTTATGGTAGATCCGAACGCGCAAACGCAAACCTGCATTATGCCAGCACTAATTCAGATCACAGCCGCAGCACAGCCGCAGCAAATCGCAGCATAAGGGGAAAAAACGATGAACACACAGCCGATGTATCTTGACGGAGTATTGACAGCACGTGAAGTTATGGCCACGAATGACAGCGCGCGCCTTATGTGGCGCATGGTGTGGCGCTCTATGCGCCATTGTGGCGGAATGGAGCGCGCGGACGCGCTGCTATTGGCACACCACACCACACGCGTGGCAATGCGCGCGCGTTTGCTCGCATGCGCCTATAGCGCGGTGTGGCTGTCAAGCTGGGAGAGAATGTCACTCTCGGGAGATGTGCGCTAATGGCACGCGTCATTTGGTCCGCGCGCTGCAAATCGGGGTATACGTTCAAGGGTCGTATCTGCAATCGCGCCACACCGCGCGGAATGCTCCTATGCTCTGATTGCCTTACAGCCGAACGCATCCCAGCACAGCCGAAATTAGGCGTATTGCGCGCGCTGCTAGTGGCTGTGCTCGCGATTTGGCGCTAAGATGCGCACGGTATCCCGTCTATATGATGGGTGTCCGTTTGCACCTTAGACCACAGCCACGCGGGCGACCACAGCCGCAGCACAGCCACGGACAGCCGCAGCCGCAGCCACGCGGGCGACCACCACGGGCGATAGCTCCACAGCCACGCGGGCGACCCTCACACCACAGCCACGCACAGCCACAGCCACGGGCGACAGCCACGGGCAATAGCTCCACACCACAGCCACGCGGGCGACCACAGCCACGCGGGCGACCCTCACACCACAGCCACAGCCACGGACAGCCGCAGCGCGGGCGACCCTCACGCGGGCGACAGCACAGCCACGGACAGCCACGGGCGATAGCTCCACAGCCGCAGCCGCAGCACAGCCACGGGCGACCACAGCCACGCGGGCGACCCTCACAGCCGCAGCGCGGGCGACAGCCGCAACACAGCCACGGACAGCCACGCGGGCGACCACAGCCACGGACACCACAGCCGCAGCGCGGGCGACAGCCACGCGGGCGACCACAGCGCGCGCAAATCACTGAAAAGACACGAAATACCGCGCGTTTACGCGTGCCATGGCGCGTCCGCGCCACTACTCACGCGTGTATTGCTCCTATCGGTAGGCAAGGGGAGAAACCCTACCGCCATGAAAACAAAGGGGCGTTAACGTTCTGGCGCGCATCCGCCACGTTACACCGGTGTGGTACTGTGCATTTCACCCCGATAGTACGAAAAACGGGGTAGTTTTCGCCAGACGTAGAAAATTTGCGGGCACTTTTTGGGCACGGCCAATTTCAAAAAGCAATTTGGATTTTTTCGGGAGGGTGGCCCGGCGCTGGGCTGGCGCGCACTTGAAGTGGTAGAGTGATGCCAATGTTCCGGCTGGTAAAAACACTCGACACCGCCGAGCCCGCCTACTTCCTGCTGTGCGATCACCGGCAATGCATGGAAGCCCGGCGCGGCAACGCCGTGGTGTCGAACAGCGATGACTATCAACTCAGCAAGCGCACGTTTCTGAAGGCCGCCATTGCGGAAGGCTGGTGGGTGGATCTCGAAGGTGCGTTTTGTCCACCGCATGCGCGCGAGATGCTACACGCCGCGCGTGAAATCATCGAGAAGGGCAAGCAGGTGGTGGAGGCGGCGCGGCCTGAGCAGATCCTGGCCTTTGGAAAGGGACGAGTATGAAGAAAGCACCGCCTGCAACCAAGGTCGTGCAAGTGGGCGTCAACGCGCTGGCGCGTGAAGTCGGTCTGACGCCGACCACCATCAGTAAGAAACTGAAGCAAGGCCAGACGCCTGAACAGATCCGCCGCGATGCCGCGCGCAGGCAGGGCCGTGAGCCATCGCCGACAGGTACGCCCCCAAGCCGGGGCCGCGCGCCGGTGGGTCAACCACCCCGCTCCGAGTACGACATGGTCATCAAGGGCCGCGAGCGCCTGGACAACATCGATGAAGCCAAGCTGCGCCGGGCGCGTGCGCTGGCCGAGCGCGGCGAGCTGGACAACATGCTCAAGCGCGGCGAACTGATTCCGGTCGCGCACGTGCGCCAGTGGGGCTCGCGATTCCTGACCGATGCCCGCGACACACTCATGGCGGGTCCAAGCGAATTACAGGACACGCTGGCTGCCGAAGATGACCCGCTGAAAGTGCAGGCGATCTTGCGCGCGTGGCTGGAGCGTGTGATGGCCAAGTTCCATCAATGCGAACGGCTGTGGGGCATTGGCGACGAAGAGCAGGTGGCGTGATGCCGCTCGTTGCCGCCAAGGCGTTGATTGGCGTCCAGGCCGGTGTGATCCCTGGTCAACCGATGCCGGAGTACACCAAAAACTGGAGCTATACCAGCGAGGATTACGAGCTGGACATGAAGGCGGCGCTAGACCAGCCGACCATCTTCAGCACCCGGCTCAAAGAAGCGCACGACTACGCGATGGGCCTGAGCAATCCGATCTGCGTCAACTGGGTGCGCGTGGATTGGATCTGGGTATGAGCCCCACGCACAGCAGCGCCTATGACGAGGAACTGTTTTGCGACGAGTGCGGCGCAACGCTGGGTTACGGACACGGCGACTTCAACTGCACTTACATTCTGTGCCAGACCTGCATGGATGCGCGCAAGGCGGCAGAGATGCGTGAGCCGGGGGCAGAGGTATGAGCTACACTTGAAAAACTATGGAGATCGAGACCACAACCAACGCTGAACACGCAGCAGACACTGACCGCGATTTGGTCTTTCGCACCGAGGGCGTGGAGCGTCTCCGTATCGGCGATCCATATCCTGCGGCGCGCGCTCTTCACGTTGTGCACCTCGACGCGGAGACGAAAGCGCCCGCTACCCAGAAGGACTAGCAGGTTGTGAGCGCCGCTCCCACCTTGCTGATCCCCGGCTTTCCGTGGCCGCCGCCGGTGCTGGGCGAGTTCCGCGAGATCTTCCGCGTCCGTCCCAAGGTCCCGTTGTCGGAGTGGAGCGAGAGCAACATCGTGCTCTCGCCGGAATACAGCAATTCGACCGGACCACTCATGCTTTTCGGCTGGCAGCGCGCGATCTTCGATGCCATCACCGATCCGAGCATCGAGACCGTGGTGATCATGTCGAGCACGCAGGTGGTGAAGTCGCTCGCGCTGATGTGCGCCATCGCGTACTGGATCTGCGAAGACCCTGGCCCGATTTTGTTGGTCGAGCCGAAGAAAGACGCCGCACGCGATTTCTCCAAGCGCCGCCTGATGCCGCTGACGCGCGACTGCACCGTGCTGCACGGGCGCATCTCCGACAGCGTGCACGACGGCCACAATACGATTCAGAGCAAAGATTTTCCCGGCGGCAACCTGCTGATCGTCTCCGCGCACACACCGGTGGATCTGGCGCAGCACACCATCCGCTATCTCGTATGCGATGAGGTGGACAAGTACGACGACGACGTGGGCGGCAGCGTCGAGCGCCAGGGCGAAGGCGATCCCATCGATCTGGCCTGGGAGCGCGCCATGACGTTCGGCAGCAGGCGCAAGCGCGTGCTCGCATGTTCGCCGACTGTCGCCGGTCAGAGCCGCATCGGCAAGGCCTTCGCGCTTTCCGATCAGCGGCGGCCATGGGTTCCGTGCCCGCGCTGCGGCGCGATGCAGGTGCTGAAATTCAGGGACCGTGACGGCTATCACGTGAAGTGGGACAGCTCACTGGCGCGCGAGCTGCAAGCGGCCACGGCGCGCTATTACTGCGTTCGGTGCGACCGGCCATGGACGGAGCAGGAGCGGTGGAGCGCGGCCAATCACCAAGTCGAATGGAGGCAGGATAAGCCGGGCGCGGACCCGAAGATCGCCGGGTTCTGGGTCAACCACATGTACGTCCCGCCGACCTGGAAAACGTGCGCCAGCATCGCCAACCAGTTTCTGACGGCGAAGGATGACCGGCAATCGCTCAAGACTTTCATCAACACGGTGCTCGCCGAGGAGTGGGTCGAGGAAGGTGTCGCGCCCGATAAGGAGATTCTCTACGCGCGCCGCGAGGGCTATGCGTTCGGCGATACGGCGGTGGTGCCGCAGCGCGGCCTGTTCCTCACCGCCGCATGCGATGTGCAGGAGAATCCGCCGCGCCTGGAAGTCGAAGTCAAGGCGTGGGGCCGTGGGCGCGAGAACTGGTCGATGGGCTATTGGATTCTGCAGGCCTTCGCCGAGAACGGCCAGGAGCTGCCGGTCAGCGCGCGCGAGTTGTGGGACGCGCTCGATGAGCTGCTGTATCGCGACTGGGCGCACGAGAGCGGGCGCACGCTGTCGATCCTGGCGATCTGTATCGACACCGGCAGGAATCCGAAACCCGTCTACGAATTCGCGCGGCGGCCCGGCCACCATCAGCTCCACTACGGGCCGCAGGGCATCAAGATCATCGCGCACCGCACCGTCGTGCCGGTCAAGGGCACGGCGGATATGCTGCGCATCATTAGCGGCGTCTCGAAGGAAGACGCGGCGCGCAAACGCCAGGGCGTGCGCATCGTCAGCATCGGCACCAACTGCGTCAAGGCCGAAGTCTTCGATCTGCTGCGCCACGCGAGGCCGACCGTGGATGGCAGCCCATCACCCGGCTGCTTCCACTTCCCACTGTATGAGATGGTGTATTTCGAAGGCCTCACATGCGAAGTGAAGATTGTCAAGTCTAACGGCGATGTCGTGTATGAGAAACGCGGCCCACGCAATGAGCCGGTCGATTTGGCGGTCTACAATCGCGGCGCTGCCGCCATTGTTGGCATCGACAGAATGAACGAAGAGCACTGGCGGCGCTTTGAGAAGGCCGTGGAGCCCGTCGGCGGCCCACCGGTGCCGCCACCAGCGCCTGCGCCAGCACCGGCAGCGCCTGCGCCGCGAGCAGCGGCACCGCCGATCACCATCCTGCCCGGCGGGCGCGGCGGCTTCCGGCGAGATTAACATCGAGGATCGAATGACGAACCTTCAGCAATACGCGCTATCGCACCCGCTGGCCAGGGCAACTGGCTCATCGTCTCAAGAGTTCCGCCGCATCACGATGCCGTGGTCAATCATCCTCACGGTCAATAAGTGACTGACCGTGAACTCTGGGCGGCCCGTGTGGCACGCCTCGATTGCACGGCTGGCGCGCTCGGGCGAAGTGATCCACACAGCGCGGTGGGGACAGGGAACCCTGCGGGAAGCGCGGCGAATCGCAATGGACACGTTGCGCGACGTCGGTGCCGGTGAGTCGGTGGAGGCGCTCCGGCCTGCGTGCCTGCATCTCCGGCGGTCGCTGTCGTCCGATGAAATCGGACAACTGAGTGCGGAGTGGCTGGCGATCCCGGCGCGCGATGAGTTCTCGCAAGACGGCACGGTGGAGAGCAGGCTCTGAAGTAGCAGTGGTACAATCCCCGCAGAATGCCCAGCACGGCCAATCTTGCCATCTATCAGGGCGACGATTTTGCCGCCGTCGTGACCGTCACCAATGGCACTCCAACACCACCGGACCTGACCGGCTGCCTGCCGCAGGCGCAGATCCGCTTGGGGCCCGCTGATTCCAATCCGACGGTCGTGGTCGAGATCGCCGCCGCTTTGAATCCGCCGAACCTGATCAACCTGACCATTCCCCATTCCGTCACAAAAATGCTCGAAGGACAGTATGCGTGGGATCTTCAGCTCACCGATCCCACCGGCCTGATCGCCACGATCCTGGCAGGCACGGTAATCGTGACCGCCGAAATTACGCGGGAAGGCCCATAATGGCCGAGGATCTGAACGCTTCGCTGCAGCCGAAGCAGCAGTTCGGTGCTTCCATCAAGGCGCAGCAGCTCGCGGCCACAGTCGTCGCGAAAACGTCAGCCAGAGCTTCGCTACAGCCGCCGCAGCTCGCTGCCAAGAGCACGACGGTGCAACTCGCCGCCTCGCTCATGGGAGGCGCACAGGGGCCGCCGGGACCAGAGGGACCTGAAGGGCCGCCTGGGCCAACCGGGCCGCCAGGACAACAGGGCCCGAAGGGAGATCCCGGCCCGACAGGACCCGAAGGACCACAGGGCAATCCAGGCGCAACCGGCGCGGTAGGCTCTCCCGGTGCTCCAGGCGCGACCGGCCCGGCTGGTCCGCAAGGTCTTCCGCTTGCAGTCGAAGATGAGGGCACGCCGCTAACGCAGCGGAGCTATCTCAATTTCGTTGGCGTCGGCGTCACGGCCACGGATGACAGCACCAACAACCGGACGACGGTAACGATCCCCGGAGGTGCATCGCAAACGCCCTGGTTGAGTGACATCGACGCGGCGAGTCACAACCTGAAAAACGCGGGGAAGATCGGTATCAACACGAGCGCGTTTTGGGGCAACGTCAAGCTGCACATTGTGGGCGTCTCTGACGTTCCGGCGACGGCGAACGACCAAGCGATTGTGGCGATCACGGGAAGTGGAGTCCCAGAGTTCAACCTTGGGATACTACCGGCATCGCCGTTCGCCACATGGCTCCAGACCAAGGCATCGGACGACAGCGGGCCTACCTATCCGATCCTTTTGAACCCGGCGTCTGCCGGGACATCCGGTTACGTCGGCATCAGGCTGGGGGCGACGACCGCTCCCGCGTTCGCGCTCGATGTTGCGGGCGACGTAAACCTCACCGGTGGTGCTTATCGCGTGAACGGCGTGCCCATCAGCACGTTCGCCGATCCGACGACCACGAAGGGCGACGTTATCGCACGCGGTGCGTCAGCACCGGCCACGCGCTTGGGGATCGGCACCGACGGCCAAGTGCTCACTGCCGACTCAACCCAGACGCTCGGAGTGAAGTGGGCAACGCCCGCTACCGGTGGATCGCAGACGCCCTGGACGAGTGACATCAATGCGGCGAATTTCAACCTGAACAGCGTCGGCCATATCGCCATCGGCACCACCATCAACACGCAGCCGGGAATCATGTTGGCGATCACGAGCAGTGGCGCGAACGCGGGCATCCGCCATTCCGAAATGAGCGCGACCGGCGCGGCGGGCTTCATCGCCACGAATGATGGTGCCCACAATTGCGGGTTCCTCATCGGATCGAGCGGCTACACGCCGACCCTGTTTCGAAATGCGTTCGTGATCTATACCAGTTCTGCCGACGATATCCTGATCGCCCCTTCCCAGATTGAGCGCATGAGAATCACCGGTGCCGGTCTGGTGGGCATCAGGCGTGTCCCTACGACTTATCCGCTCGAAGTCGCGGGCGACATGAACCTCACTAGCGGCGTCTACCGCATCAACGGCGTGGCGATCAGTACTGCCCAGACGCCCTGGACGAGCAACATTGACGCAGCCAGCTTCAACCTGAATAACGTTACGGGCATCGGCATCGGTCAGTCGGCACCGTCGGTCGGCGGAATCGGTGTCACCGGGAATACGAATCTTGAATGGGGCATGCAGATGTCCCAGCCAGTGACGACCCGTCGCGCTGGGTTCTACTTCACGAACGACACGTTCGACAACTTGATTGTTGGCATCTACGGCTCGGCTTATTCAGTTGCCAATCAGCAACGGCAGGCCTTCCTGTATTCGAGCAACGCGATCATCTTTCAGGCAGGCGGCAACCTCTCAGGAGAATCGATGCGGATCTCGGCGGCTGGTCTGGTCGGCATCGGGCGCGTCCCCACAACCTACCCGCTGGAAGTCGCCGGGGATGTGAATCTCGTCAGCGGAGTCTATCGTGTGAATGGCGTCCCGATTTCGACGGGCGGCGCGGCCCAGACGCCTTGGACGAGCAACATTGACGCGGCGGGGTTTCAGCTTGGCAATGCGGGAAGGATTGGAATCGGGAATGCGGCGACATTGCTACCTGACGCGGGCACGCCCAACTCAAATCTGATTGTTGGGCCTACAGTGTCAGGCACCACTGCGTTTGGTGAAGTCACGGTTTGCGCATATCAAAATATCACCACGGCTCCCTGCGGCGTACTTTCATTTGCCAATTACAATACCGCCGCAGTGGAGAAGCGGATTGCCGCCATCAACGGCTACTGTGATGGTGCGCTTAATTCTGGAAACCTTGTGTTCTACACGGCGAACGCCGGGACGCTCGGTGAGCGCATGCGGATCACATCGGCGGGTCTGGTGGGGGTAGGTACTTCAACGCCAGCCCGCTTGATCGACTGCCAAGCAGCCTCGACCAACACCATCGTAACCAACGCATCGACAACGACAATCCGGTTGATCAATTCTGACCTCACCGTCAATAACACTGCGGATCTGACTTTTGCCACTAACGATGCAGGAGGGACAGTAACTACGGCTGCGAAGGTCACTG
>Ga0210402_10000193_pt1 | contig 70514 bp, 117 predicted proteins | sample IncBWC7MmetaG_FD_161055 | JGI IMG/M metagenome (GOLD analysis project Ga0210402, IMG submission 161055) | Forest soil microbial communities from Barre Woods Harvard Forest LTER site, Petersham, Massachusetts, United States - Inc-BW-C-7-M | ecosystem: Environmental > Terrestrial > Soil >...
CGGTGATCAACCTCTTCAAGTTCCTGCAGAGAAAGAAGCCATGTTACCGCTGCGCCGGGAATGGGACTGTGACGTACATGGGACTGGATTACTGCGTGATCTGCCTGGAGGTCATCATGAGGATGCTCCCGGTTGTCGGGATGGGTGGGATGTTCGGGTTCCCGGGGGCCTCGGGTTACCTGCAGTTCCCGAAGCTCGAGGCCACGAAGAAGAAGGAGAACTGACATGGGAGACGCGCCGTACATCATCATCAAGAATCGTCCGGGAGTCGGAGCGCACAATAAGTCGATCCGGATCGCCCGATTCTGGCAGCACAAGGAGACCGGCACGGTCGTCCAGGTGGTCCGTGTCCAGGAGGTCGACGGCAGCTGGCTCCGGATCATCTTCACCGATCCGAGCGTTCCAGGCGTCCAGCTGTCCTTGCCGTTCAAGACCCGGGAGAATCCGTACCAGCCGCCCGGCCGGTCCACGCCGCTCATGGAGCCGGGCTTCGAGGATCAGTACCACGTCTACCACGACCAGCGGAGCACGCGGGCCTAACCATGGACGACCTGAACAGACCACAAAAGCTCCCGCCCGTCGTCTTTCCGGAGATCCTCTCGCCGGAGGAACTCGATCTGGAGATCCGTCGGGTCTGGAAGATCTGCATCTTCGCGTCGACCCTGGTGCCGCTTCTGGCGTGCGTCGTCGCCGGACTCCTGGTCCTCGGCGTCACGGACCTGAAGACCGTCGGACTGGTCGCCTATCCGATCACGGCGATCGTGCTCATGACCTTCGGTCTCGCCTTCGTCATCCCGGCGACCCTGACCAGCATTCGAAGGGTCTCGGCGACGGTCCGGATGGCCTACACCGGCCTCTGCACGAACCAGCAGACGACCGACTCGATCAAGGCTTTCCTCGAGGAGGCCCGGCCAATCGTCGAGGTGATCAAGAACCAGACACAGGACGGATTCCTCGAGAAGATCGAGGGGCACCTGAAGACGATCGCCGACCGCGTCAAGAAGGACACCAACCCGCTTCCGACCGGACGACGGCCGGTCGTGGAGGACTGACGTGGGACGGGTCGAGATCCTCTTCACTCTCGTCCGGGCGCACGCTGCGATGAAGTTCCCGTGGCTCGCCAAGGTGAAGTTCGCCTTCTGCTCGGTCGCCGACCGACACCACGCCGAGAAGTGGCGCCAGTTCGCCCACACGAATCATCGCGTGTACACGGTCTGTTTCGCGAAGGCCTCCGAGACGGAACTAACGGACGAGGAGGTCCTCGGGATGTCTGCGCACGAGCTCGGGCACGTCGTCGGGAAGCGCCTGAGGTACCCCGAGCACACGAAGTCCCACCCAAGGTCGAAGGGGACGCCTAGGGTCGTCCAGGACGAGGCCGACCGGATCGCGATCGAGGTCCTAGGCTTCCGCGGTCTCCGGTACAACCGGCGGACGCTCCAGGAGCTCAGAGGATAGTGTCCCGGACCGTGTCCGGCAGCGTGAAGGCGACACCCATCTGGAACTCGGAGATCAGCCTCTTCGCCGTGTCGGGCGACACGAGCTTCCAGTAGAACGGATCCCCACGCTCGTCCCGGAACTGCAGGCAAGCGACGACCTCATCGTCGGAGACCTGGATCCGGAGCGGGCAGTTCGATCCTTTGATCTCGTAGACCTTCAGACGCTAATCCCCCACCCGGTCGCGTCTATATTCTACGGATTATACGGCCTATCGCCAAATGCAGCGGCACCAGTCGTGGATGTTACTGTAGTGGGAACAGAGCCCGTAGATCTCGACGCCGCAGACGACGCACTTCTTGCAGCCTGACTTGGGCTCGCTTCCGGTCGAATTACGGAGGCGGACGACGGCGACTGTGACGGTCGCGAGGAGGGTCGCGATCGACAGCCCGAGCGCCGTCGGATGGTGACTCAGAATGTTTACCATCGGTCGACCATTGATTCCCTCCTGCTCTACGGCGTGCTATTGTCCGTGATCAGCCCGAGCTGGTCAAGCGCCGAGAGCAGGGACGCCAGGGCCGCCCCGGTCGATCGGGACCCGGTCACTACCGGTCTGGGAACCGTCGTGTTCCCGTTGAAGGACATCTTCCGGACCCCACCGGTGTACTGGAAGTGGGCGATCTCGATCTCGTTCGGCCGGACGTAGATGTCCCTGTCGCCCTGCGTCAGGATCGCGACCGGCATCCCGAAGCCGATCAGAGTGCATTCGTTCGGCCATGTCCCATCGACGCCAGGAGGCCAGTTCGAGTTCTGAACACAGAGGCCTCCCGTGTTCTTCGTGTCCGCCACGCAGACAAAGCCGCTTCCGGACGGCATCGGCCCGCTGTACGGATTGTTTATGGTCACGAGGAGCTGGTCCGGCAGGCTCCTTTTCGCGTAGATCAGATCCCCGTTCGGGTACATGTCGTCGACGGTTGCCCCTCCGACGAAGAGAGGACCGCCGATCACGGTCGACGTCCCCGTGATTGGTGGAGGAGCATGGACCGGAGACCGGCGCTGGCAGGACGGAACGGCGCAGGCGAGCGCCATCAGGACGACCAGAGCGACGCGCATGTCTCCTCCCAGATGCATCTAATGTGGATTATGTGCCACTATAATCGTACGCAGAGAAGATTATCTAGTGGGGACTGTACATCACGTCCTGCATTACGACCTTCAGATGGATTGGGTCATTCAGAAGAACAGGCTCAGAGAAGTCGACCTCTACCTGGAACGCTTCGACCGAGTCGATCCTTCTGGGGGAGTACACATCTCCAACCGGAGTCCAGTAGTGAGGCCAGAACTCGCCTCTCTTCTGGAATTCATCAGCGACAGCTTTCGCTTGGACCTGGGCTGATTCGTTGGTGATCGGATTCTTCGGACAGTCGATCAGTGGGCGCCATGCAGCTCCGCACATCCTTTGCCACACGGTCTGGTGTCCAAATATAAAACTAACTCGAATGAACCTCATCGCAAACTTCGCTGCAGACCTCTCGTACCGCTCGAAGTGCAGTTCCATCCAGCGGAAGTCGTACTCGAGAGGAGTTCCAAGCTGTCCGCAGAGGCTCATGTTCGTATCCGCAGGCGTCTTGTAGACCCCGTCGTCGAATTTCATTTGATTCCGAAACGCATAATACCTACCAAGCGGTTGCTTTGCCGGGAGGATGATCGTGTCGAAAAGAGGCTGGGCCTTAGGTTTAAGGTAGCCCTCTCTTTGCCAAGGATAAAGACGGTTGGCAGTTGGCTTCGTCATGCTTATTTATTTTCCACCAATAAGATTACAGGGGGACGGGCTCGGAACCCGATCCCCCACACAAACGCACCGACCCGGAGCTCAGCCCGGCCAGCGGCGTAACTTCCCTTATGGAGCCGCCGCCGGGCGAGGCGGCAGCAGAACCTTCGTCCGACGCATCCTCTTCAGAAACTCCTTGTTGGAGTCCATGTTCTTGACGTTGGAGGCGACCAGCTCGTCGACCTTCTTCGCGAGTTGCTTCGTAAAGGCCGGGCCCGTGAACTTCTCGCCGCGGAGGCCGAGCTTGTACATCTCCTTCCATGGGATCAACCTATTATAGGTCGTGCTGCCCTTGATTGAGATGACCGTCACGCCTTCCGGGGTGAATACCACGGTTACCGGAGTCACGCCATCCATAAAGCCTCCTCTAACTACGACCGCAGAGCCACCAGATCAGGCGGCACAGCAAGTTCTTACAGTCCCGAGAGTGAACGAAGTCGGTCATTTATCTTCCACCAAGAAGATTACGTAGGTGAGCCGACTCTACCATTCCACATCAGCGCAGCTCCCTCTGGAGTATTAGACCGGGCTCCAGTGGCGCCACATCGACACTCGATCAGATATGGACCAAGCTCTGCGGTCGCGAGCTTTGCGTCTCCTCCGCAGAACGGGCACTTAGCAACTCCGATTATAGGTTTAGGACCATGCTTTAATTTCCAGTCAGCCTCGGCCTTCATCTGCTCGGCCTGTCTCATTCCCGGAGAATACCATGGCGTCTCCAGCTTGATCCGCGTTTGACATGGAACGCACCACTGACCCCAGGTGTCGATTGGTGTATCCTGGATCTTCCGTCCACAGGCACAGCAGTTTTTCATTTTATAATCGTATGCCGAGAAGATTACCTATGGAGCGTCCTCTTGATGTCCTCCCTGGTGATTTTTCCGGACTCCAAAAGTCTCACGAGGACATGGTCTCCGTTGCTGACGTGAACATGGACCCACTCCTCATCGGTCCACTCGACAGGTTGAAGCGCAGCGACTAGGGCATCGAAGCCGGAGTGGTTAAGTTCACCATTTTCGCGGCCGGTCACTCCGTAGAATGAATAGCCGCTAGCGCGAAAGATGGTTGCGCGGTTCGGATGGAGCCTGTTTTCTGACTCCTCAATTTGAACGCAAACCCTGAGACCCTTCTCCCACTTAGGCAACATTGAGAAGTTCCTGCTGGACCTCCGGCGGTCTGACTTCGGATTGACGACATCCTTAGTGACCTTGTACATCCCTGGTTTTAGGTCTGCGACGTTCATTCTGCCTCTCTTTCGATTGCCCGTAGAAGCGGGGTAAGACCAGGGCGAGGATCGCTGCTGTAGTTTACCAGGGCGCGAGCGGCGTGTTCGTAATCAAGTCCAGAGGCATTCGAGAACTTGTAGGCAAGGCTTTCCGTCATCTCCTCGAAGAATCTCCACGGATCCTCACCGACCATGTCACCGTATATTTTCTCTGCCGCCCTACGAAACCTCTCTCCATGTGGATCGCGAATGCCACGGACCTTCCACGCTCCCTTCGCCGTCTTATCTCTGAGTCTCATCAGATGACGGAACGAATCCGCATAGATCTGGGCATCCACAGTGATTTCCATGGTCAGTTCATCCACCAACGCCACGGCCACGCGGGAGGTCCCCACTCCAAGAATAGGTATGCAGCGAATCGGCCGATCCCCTCCCACTGATACCGGCAACGGCCGACCTCTGAACTCTTTCCGCAAGCTCTACAAGGCATTTATAATCTTCTTCCACTAAGATTACCTACGAGAAAAGTTTTCTGGACCAATAAAATCGGTCTCAACCAGGACCGGCTCTCCACCATGCATTGCGATCACGCAAAGTGCATACTTCTGTCCGGTTTTCGACGCTACCAGGAGAGCCTTATCTAAGGCCGCGCTTTTAAACTGATGGCGAGAGATAACCCTCCAGTCGGAGCGCCGCATGACAAACCACTTCTTCTTTGGGATCCGCCCACTACTTGTCAGTAGATTCATCGTGATCACCAATTTATCTTCGATTACCTAGGCAGCGATAATTATCTTCGATGGGTCCGTACCAGGGGGGTACAGGCCGCCTGGATTAAAGACAGAGCCGGTCCACGTCCAGCCTTGAGAGACGAGCGCGTTCCGGACGTCGATTGGCATTCCGACCGCGCTGATCTCCGCCCCAAACATAGCGTCTTTATTCGCTATCGCCGCGCTGATGCGCGGGTCGTTGAGGCTGATGATCGGGCCACTTGGGGCCGTTGGAGTGGAAATAGATGAGTATTGCAGTGGGGATGGGGGTGGGGGTTGATTCTGGGATACAGCTACAACAGAGGCTGCCGCATGATTGATCGCCTGAGAGACTGGAACTCCACTGTCGATGTTTTGCTGAGCAATTGCCATCGCTTGATCGGTGAGGCTGGCTACAGGATCACTCTTCTTGGAGAGAAAGAGGTACGCCAGTAGCGCCCCTCCACCGACTAACAATGGATCCATATTACCTCCGATGTCGCTCTATAATCTTCCCGTTGTACGATTATACGCCTACGGCACTCTATTTAGCTAGTGTGCCAGCTTATGCTTGTAATACACGGCCGACGTCACGCGAGCTTTCGTCGCGTGCTCACCTTCCTTGACGCCTTCAAAGATCCATTCCCTCTTGGCGTCGAGCCGGGTCATCTGCCCGCAGCCCTCGCAGACGACCTTCGGATCGCTGTATCCTGAAACTGGACCGATCGTAGCGATCGTCGCCGGAGACACCTTCTCGCGGCTCTTCGGGCAGTAGCCCGCCGTCTCGAGCTTCGCTGCAGCTCCGGCCCGTTCGGCGCCCGGCGTCTTGTGGCTCCGGAACTTCCAGGTGTCCTTGACGACACTGGCGACGGCTCCGCAGCCGGGACACCGGACGTAGACAGCCATCCTGTTGTACAGTCCCTTCAGGAGCGAATCCGGGACGGACTGTCCGCTCATCGGGCAGATCCCGGCCGCAGCGGCGAGCTCCCGCTTCTCCTCGGCGGCGCTCTTCGTGGCGCCGAGGAGGATCCGGAGCTCTTCCTCGGACGGACGAGGGTAGTGCGTGCCGTTGACGTCCGCCTCGACGAATACGAGAGGGTACTGGAAGTACGGCGTGACGTTCGGGATCCGGCGGATCACGTACTTGATGTCGACGTCGCCTCGGAAGTAGGCGCCTTCCAGGTAGACCTGGATGTTCCCCTTGAAGTAGTTTCCTCTCCAGTCGAACCTGATGACGGCGTTCTTCAGGTCCTGACGGGCACCGAGGACGTTCGCCAGCTTGCCGATGTTCTTGTAGACGAAGGAGTCCCGGGCGCGCTCGTACGAGTAGTTCGCCTGCTCCTCGGCCTTACTGTAGTCCACGGAGACGAAGGCATACAGCTGTTTCACCTGCATCCAGGTGGAGACGTAGCTGGTGTAGATACCGGCCTGCTGGGCCCTCTTCGTGTCGATCGCAACATAGTCGTGCCAGTTCTTGAATTTCGGGAAGCGCTCACCTCTTGGAGTAATCTCTCCGACGCTGGTTTTCATGGCCTTCACGAACTCGTCGTACGACTCCTTCGCGTGCGCACGGTAGGCCTTCAGGAGGTCCGTGCGGATCTTCTCGCCGATCGAGTTGAAGGCGTCCTCGAGCATCCGGATGATCCGGAGCATGGCGGGATTCTTCTCCCACTTCTTCATGGAGACGTCGAGCTTACCCATCACTCCTCCTCGGCCTTCGGGTTCGCAACAGCCCGGCGTTCCTCGTGGACCTTCTTCCGGGCGCGCCCGCGGATCCACTTCACCCGGCGCCGACCGCCGTCCGTCAGCTCGAAGAAGTACGGCCTCTTCGCGTTGGCATCGGTCTTGTTGCAGGCGACGAGACCGTTCTGGGCGGCCCGGGCCAGGATCGTATAGACCGTCCCTCGATTGACGCCGTCAGACCGAGGGCCGAGCGTCTCCAGGATCTGGTTGATCGTGACTGGCCCATTCTCGAGCTGCAGGAGGACCGACCTGGACAAGCCCGTCGGACCGTACGGATTTGGATGACCCTTCCGGAGTCGTGGATTCGGCAATGGATCCTCCCTGTAGAATTGTAGCCTTTCGACGCTGCTGAATCGATCTTCCCTTGGCGATCATGTCCCGGACGTTTTGGAGCTGCGTCCCGGGGCGGATGTGCTTGACGACGTTGACACATCTCCTGTTGTCGCACTCGTGGAGCAGTACGTTCCCTGGCGGAATCTCACCGATCAGCTGCCGGTAGAACCAGACGTGCGCCCGGACGACCCGCTCTCCGTCCCAGAACGCCCCGTAGCCGCCGTCCCACGGCTCCTTCGACCAGCGACGGATCGCGCCGGTCCAGTACCAGCAGCCGGTCAGCGGACCGATCCAGATCTTGTCTAGGAACAGGCCTAACCGGGTCTTTTCGGGCATGAAAACCTCAAGATTACCCCTGGTTACCGGCACGGAATACGAGCCTCCATAAGGTCCGTTTCCAGCGTTTCCGGTAGTTCCGGTCGTTCCGCTCAGGCAGGACTTCCATTCCACAGAAGCATAGCCCGTACGGGACGATCCCGTAGATCCGGGCGCGGATCCTGGTCTGGCGGATCGCGACGAAGTCCGGACGCTGACGGCAGACGCGACAAGTTACCATCTTGTGGACGCTCCACACAGGAGCGCCCGCAAGATGGGCCGGAGCACAAGTGCTCCGGCCCAGATAGAGAGGGGTTACGCCTTCGGAAGGGGCCTCCCCTCCTTAGGAGAATAGTCCTTGTAGACCATCTTCTTGATGCGGACGACCTCGTGGTGGTCGACCCCACGAATGATCGCCAGGGTGACGTTGTCGTCCTCTCTCGGAAATAGCTCCTCCAGAGTCCGCCTCATAATACCCTTCGAGGCGCTGCTGGGCTGATAGCCGAGCTCCCGGGCCTTCTGGAAGACCGCCTTGATGGTCTTATCCAGGAAGACCGGGCCTTCGACTCTATTGATGATCTTGTTGACGGTCGAGACGTCCAGCCCGAGCTCGGCCGCGATCCTTACCTGAGTGACCATGCCTACATCTCCTCCCTTCTCATCGAGAGCAGGACCGCGACGACCAGAACAAGGACGCCGAGCAGAAACAGTCCCGCGTTACCGTGAAAGTGATGCATGGGTTCCTCCTTCCTCAAAACTCGATGACACCGCGCTCCGTATCGATACGATGAATTTTCCAGGTGCAGACGAGATACTCCACCTCCTTGTCCGTCATGATGTCCAGGAGATCTCCAGCAAGGTAGACCGTCCACTTGTACTTCGTCTCGATCACCGGCGGATCCTCCTTCCCGTCGTCAGGATCGCCAGCGTCCGCTGCCGGACCTCGCGCTCCTGCTGCTTGCGCTCCCGGATCTCCTCCTTGTGATCCTCGTTGTACCGGCGCAGCTTCTCCTTGGTCTCCTCGGACATCGGCGGACCCTGGACGCCCAGGAGCTTCCGGGCGAGCCGACCGGCCGAGTCGTCCTGGCCCGATCGGCGCAGCTCGGCGACCCTGGCCCAGCCGTTGTCGATGTACCGCACCTCGGCGCGCCGCAGGGCTGCGTACAGGTGCGGGAACTTCTCGGGATTGACGTCCTTCGATCGCATCGCGCTCCTCCTTCCTCTAGGAAACAAATACGTAGTGCGTCCGACCGCCCCAGTTGGCGCAGGCGATCGGCTTGTGACGGTCGTCGTCGGACTTCATCCAGTTAGCCTTCGTCCCGGACGGGAAAGCGCTGCGGACCCAGGCCAGCGCATCCTCCTCGCTAGCGAGTGAGCAGACCTGGACGTCAAAGATGCCGACTCTCGTGACCGCGTGGAGATCGGTCTCAGGTAGCTTCTCTGAATTCAATGAACACCTCCTCTTCAGCGGACCATGACCTTCTGATTCACGGGATCCGTCGACGGAACGACACGGTACTCCCGGACCGCGGTCCAGCGGGAGTACAGATCCTTGGCGTACGTCTTAGCCTCGTCCGGCGAGCCGAAGCGCAGGCTATTGCCGCAGAACTTGCCGGAGTCGTCGGCGATCACCTAGACCGCGAAGCTGACGTGGTCCGGGTAGCTGATGCAAGTGGCACAGAACATGAGTCCTCCTTCTACAGGTTCTCGCAGATTGGTCCGATGCCCATCTGGATCGACCGGGGCGTCGTCAGGGGCCGGTTGCACCTCATGCAGCTGCCCTCCTGGTGGATCCGGTAGCCCTTAGCGGCCCAGGTCGAGAAGGCACCGTCCAGGGCCAGCGTCCATAGCATGTCGGCGTACTGGCGCCAGAGCGGGCTCTTGTCGGCCTTCGAGTGCCAGACGTGGATCCCGGAGTCGTCGACGAAGGCGAAGCCGGTGTAGTGGTCCGGATCGTCGTTCTGGGAGCCGGTCAGGAGAGACAGGACGCGCTTTCCGGGCGCGAACTCGGCGTCCGCGGCGTGCGTCCGGACCCAGAAGGTCCGGTACTCGCCGGTCGCCTTCGACTCGACCGTGTAGCGCCCGTTGAAGAGCTTGCAGGCCGGGCGCGCGGCCTTCGGTTCCATCGTGGACATCATGATATCCTCCTTCTTGAAAGTCGTCGTGTACACGCGCTAGTCCAGGTTGAACGGCTCGTCGCACAGGCCGCAGACGATCGGGCCCTGCTCGAAGAGCTTCGCCGAGCCACGGATGATCCTGGGCTCGTCGCACTGGCAGACCGCCTTCAGCTGGCGGTTCTTCTGGGTCGTCTGGATCGTCAGGAAGCCGCCGGGCCAGACCGGCAGGGCCTTCAGGAACTCCCCCTGGATCCGCTTGGCGAGCTCCGGAGAGGCCTTCGTGGCCGTCCAGGGCTTCACGAGGCCGACCCTGGCCGCGAGCCGGGAGAACTGCGCCCGGTGTCCGCAGCCCATCGGCAGGGTCGCGTGGACCATTTCGTGGAGCAGGACCTCGACCAGCTCGTACGGCGTCCGGAGCGTCGGGGAGATCAGGAGGACCCGGTCCCCCTCGATCTTGCCGTCGGCCGAGCCGCCCTTGTAGTGGCACTCGCCGATCCGACGCCGGTTCGCCGACGTCCCGCCCTTGGCCGGGAACGACCAGGAGATCGCGACGCGCTCCGGCGCCTCCTTCAGGAGCTTACGCCGCAGGAGGGCGTACGCCGCCCGCAGCCACGTCTCCCGGTTGACCGTGTCCTTCTTCACCTGGGGACCTCCTTTCCTCATGACATGATTCTATACGACTACTGTACAGTAGTCAAACGAAAAATATGCGATTTGGCATGAAATGATCCTTTTATGCCATCCCTAGGAGGGATTTACGGCTTAGATGGGTGCCTGGGAGGATGCCCAAAGTACCCTTGGTATGCTTTGACGTAGGCCGCAGCGGCAGCTTCCTCGGTCTCGAAGTGTCCTAACCAAAGGACTGCCGTCCAGTGATCTCTGAAGGGCTGAACTCCACGATGGCGAGACTTACCGTCTCTGTGCTTCCTGCCGTTCCTGGCATTCTCAGCCCTAGTGCTTTGAATCAGGTTTCCTCTTCGGTTGTTAAAACCGTCTCCATCTTCGTGGTCGACTTCACCTACACCTGGAGGAAGGTTGAAAATAAACCGATGCATTCTTGTCCAGCGACCATCAATCTTTCCTTTTGCGTACCGCTGTCCGTTCTTCCTGATATCCGGATACCAGCGGTACTTCGAGACACGCTCGAAGTCCTCCTCGTCAACTAGTGCGACGAGCCCGCTCTTTCCAAGCTTGATTTCCATCGTCTACAACCTCACGGAAGTACCTTTCCGGCCTCCAGACCCGGGGTTCCATGCCCCCGGAGGGGCCCGGGTAAGGTGTCCGGGCCCCTCCAGCGTTCAGGGAGGGGTATGGGAGCCCCTATCCTGGGAAGGCAGGGCTCCGGGCTTTCGTGGAACGTACAGAGGCCCGCAGAGGGGCCGGTACTCGCAGGTCGAGCTCTTCGCCATGTCCCGGTCGGTCGATACCGTGAACCGGCAGTCCGAGCAGGGGACCCCGACGAAGCGCATGTTGACCCCGTCCCGCTCCAGGCCCTGGATGGCGGTGGCGAGGTGCTTTGGGTCCTCCCCGGCCACCTTCCGGAGCAGGTAGACCGCTCCGGACTCGACGCAGGCGACCGGGATGTCCCCCTCGATCGTCACAGCTTCTTCAGCTCCTCGCCGGTCACTTTCCGCATGGTCAGGGTCTCCTGGATCGCGACCTCCAGGATCTCGACGTTCTCGAACTCGTCGGCGGCGAAGTGCTCCTTGACCTTCCGGAGGAGCGCCTCGGGGCTTCCGGCCGTGACCGGGTTGCCGGTCTCGTCCGTCAGGGGATCGTCGACCGAGTCGGTCTTCGTGAGCTCGAACTTCGGCACGCCGGTGCCGATGTAGGCGCCGTCGGCGTCCTTCGGAAGCTCCTTTCCGTCAGGCCCCACCAGGACCGGCTTCAGGTTGGTCTGCAGGACCGGTGTCCGGAACGTCGACTTCTTTTTCACCACCGCTGTGAACCGGGGCATCTGGAACCTCCTTCTTCTCCATGACCTTCAAACGATGCTTCGCGCCGACGGCCTCGCCGTTGAACGTGGCGATCGCGCGGCGGGCGAAGACGACAGTCTCGACGACGCCGGTCCCTCCAGACTTCTGGAAGGCCAGCAGGAGGGCCCGGTTCTTGTTGGTGAAGATCGGATTTCCGTCCTCCTGGACCTGGAACCAGCCCTTCACCTCGGTCAGGATCCAGATCTCATACTGCTCGGGCTCGTCCGGCTTGCTCTTTTTTCCCATGGCCTACTCCACCCCCGGACGGCGCCGGAGGCCTCCGCGGCCGAACGGGCTGCTCTGGGGCTTCTCGGACGTGCCGGTGCCGTCGGTCGACTCCTCGACGGGCTGCTCGACGTCGGCGAGGTCCGGCGGCTGGATTGCCTCGGGATCCGGCGTGAACTCCACCACGGGGATCCAGACCATGCCTTTGGGCTCCTCGACGTCCCAGGAGGCGAACAGAACCTCGTCACCATCCTTCCGGTAGGCCAGGACCGAGCCGTCCTCGTAGCCGTCCTCCGGATCCTTCGCGTTGACGATCCGCTGCCCCGGGAGCGGGGCCATCAGAACCTGAATGCCGCTGCTCATCGCCAGATCCTCCTTGCAGTTGATTTTCCTTCGAAGTACATTAAATATTCCTTTCCATCCCTCTCTCGACGGGGCGCCGAGACAACGCTCGGCGCCCCATCCCTACTGTCAGTCACACGACGCCTAGAGATTCTCCGTCAGGTACTTCAGCAGCGTCTCCTTCGACTCGAAGACCCGGTCCTCGTACCTCGGGACCTTCGGCATCCGCGGCGGCCGAATGCTCCGGGCTAGACCTGGGAACATGACCTTGAAGGCCTCGCGCACCGCCTGCCGGTCTTCGTCGTCCTTCCAGGACTCCCCGGCGCCCTTGTCGTTGATCGTCCGGATCACGGCGCCCATGCCGTTGATCATCTTGTCGACGATCTCGTCCGGATCCATCCCCTCGAACGGATTCTGGAAGTCCGGCACGACAGGTTCACGCGGCAGCTGCTCCTGGAGATTCAGCGTGTAGCCGTTGTCGACCTTTGAGATCTGGACGACCACCGTAGGCCCTGCGTTGGACCGTGTCAGGTATCTACCGACTCCATGAGCGATGTCATCAGACAGTATAGGCTCTCCTAATTCTATTGATCACAGTCGTGGGACTTCAGGCACTTCATACAGAGCGGCGCCTCGCAGCCGATGCACTTCGAGACCGCGTTCTTCCAGCAACCGCAGCCGACGGCCTGCCCGATGCCGTGACGCCTCGGCTCCGCCGCCTGGAGCCCTAGCATCCCCTGGATCTGGGCCATGGCGTCCTTCATGTTGAGCGGACCGGGCGCGTTGATGGAGATGTTCCTCTTGGTCGGCTGTTGACCGGGCTTAAATTCGTCGACGTTCAGGTTGTACTTCGAGCTGAGCGTCTGGCCCATCATGAGCGGCCGGATCTGCCGACGGATCGGATCGTCAGACGTCTGGACACAGTCCAGGCAGCAGCAGAGCGGACACTTCATACGCTTGACGACGCCGGTCCTGGGGTCTGGAACGAACACCTCCTTGCCGGACTCATGGTGGTTGTTATTACAGACCTGACAGACCATGATCATCCGCTCGCCGAAGCTTCCGCGTCCGAATTCGCTCATGACTTCTCCTTGTTGATCCGGCGGCGGAGCCTGTCAGCCCTCTTCTCAGCCTCTCGCATCGAGTACGGTCCCGTGATCTCGATGGGATCGAGCTTCTTGTCGAGGACAAGCACATTGAAGCGGGTTCGACAGTAGTGCCCGCGTCCGTCATGCGGACAGACCATCGGCACGACCGCGACGAGCTTCTTGTGGATCGCGGCCTTCATGAGCGCATCCTTGCGCTTCGTCTTCTTGAAGCAGTCGCCGCAGACCGGCCCGAGCTTCTCGTCCTCTGTCAAGAGGAGCTTTTCGCAGGAGTAGCAGAACTCCTCGGAGATCTTCGGTTTCCTGGTCATGGTCTCCATCTATACCCCTTCTTCTTCCGCCGTATACTACCCTAAGCCTTTGGGATTGTCACTCTTCTTTAATTAAGTGCCAGCTCGATTCCGAAGGCGCCTTCTGGTCTTCAGGAGGCCGCAGAATCCACCGAACAAGATGACCAGCCCATAGACCGCGACGGAGACGCAGCCGATCGGATCGCAGTTGAAGTCGTAGTAGAGAACGATGGCAACCGAGACGACCAGGATGCCGATGATCGTGAAGAGCATCGAGGTCGTGAACGTCATCGTTACCTCTCCCTCATCTTGTCGAACGTGCTGGCGACCGTATCCTCCTCGGTGTGGACGTAGATCTTCGCCAGCTCGATCGACGACCATCGGAGCTGCGTCCGGACGTAGTTCAGGTCGAACCCGGCGGCGATCAGGCGGCTGGCGCGCGTGTGCCGGAGGATATGGATCAGGCTGGACCTGTCCGGCTTGATCCGGTCTAGGATCCTCTCGAAGTTCCGCTGGAGCGTCCGCTTCGCAATCGGGAATAGGAGTTCGTCCGGCTTCAGCTTCTTGACCCAGGCCCGGAGCTCCTTCGAGAAGTCCCCGTTGTTGTCGAGGTGGACCGGCAGGAGCGGGTGACCAGCCTTCTTCAGAGTCGGCATCCGGATCACCGAGAGCGGTCCGTCCTTCCATTCGATGTACTGCTTTCGGACGAGCAGGGCCTCGCTGCACCGGCAGCCGGTCTCGAGGATGAACCGGATCGTGATCCCGGCCGGATCCTCGAGCTTCCGGGACGCCGTCGTGACCTTGTGGAATTCTCTGTTGTCGAGGAACTTCCTGGAGTCGATCGATGCGTTCGTCGCGGAGAGCGTCGCGCCGCGGTAGTACTTCGACTTGCAGCAGCCGTCGACGCAGGAGATCAGCTTGTCCCGGCGCCCCGGGACCTTGAGCGTCTTGCGCTTGCAGACGTGGGACGGCGGCGTGCAGACCTTCGCGCGAGCGACCATGTTGTAGCGCGCCAGGAAGTCCTTCGAGCAGACGTAGCAGGTCGCCTGGATCCGGTATTCCTTCTTCTTCGCCATGGGCCTCCTAGTGTGGGCCAGCAGGGGTCACTGTAGAGAGCTCTTCGATCGTCAGAAGCGCACAGGCCTTGCGACGCGCCTTCAGGAGGACGCCCGGAAAGCCAGGGGCGTCCGGCTTGAGAGTCATGATCGCCATGTCCTGGAAGATCGACTGGAAATCACTGATCGTGAAGCGCCAGTGATCCTCCGGGTACGCATGATACGGAAATCCAGGAGAGCGAGTCGTGATGACCAGCAGACCGCCGACCTTCGTGACACCCTTCATCTGCGTGACGACCATCCGCCAGTCCCGGACGTGCTCGAGCATCTCTGTCGAGATGACGACGTCGAACGACTCTTCGCCGAAAGTCTTGATCAGTTCGTTCGCCGAGACAACCCGATCAACGCAGGGTCCTGGCTGCGAGTCGACGCCGACATAGCAGCTCGCGCCAAGCGATCCGATGACCTCCCGAGGCGTCCCGTTGACGTTGTAGCTGCCGACCTCGAGGACGGTCTTGGACAGGATCTCGCTTCCTTTGATTTCCTGCCGTAGAAAGTCGATGACGGATTGATGCATATGGTTTCCTAACTATAGCATTCCTGATGGTGGCACACTAGGGAATTAATGTGCCATGAGCATTTCCCGAAGCATCAACCCCATCAGGGCGACCAGGATCGCGGCGAGCGCGATGAGCTTCCAGCAGCCCAGACAGGACCACCAGGGGTGCGTGTGCGGGTACTCGTCGACGATGAGGCTCATTCCTCGACCAGCTGCTCCCAGGTGCGCGAGCCCGCCATGCGGATCTCGAAGTCGCGCCCGACCTTCCGGATCTCGTCGATCCGGTCGACGGTCCTCCGGGACAGCTCCCACTCGTCCATCAGCTCCCGCAGGAGGATCCCGAACTCACGGGATCCTCGGACGGCGGATTTCGGCGGATTACCCCTGGTTACCGGTGCGGAACTCGACGTTCCGTGAGGCAGTTCGTCCGGCCAGTCGGCGTATTCCTGGTCCTGGACGGGGATCGGCTCCTGGATGATCCAGGACGCCGTTCCCTCGAACATCGCGGCGTACTGGTCGTCGGTCAGGCCGAGCTTCTCGGCGAGCCTCAGCCAGTCGACGTCCGTGAAGTCCCCGAGCGTGCCCACCTCGGAGAGGTGCTGGATGAAGGCGGTCGTCTCGGACTCGCGGACGGGGTTCGCCTGCGGGTGGGTCGCCTGGAACCGCTCGAATTCGGCGATCAGGTTCATCGTTCAGTGAGCCGTGTAGCTCACCCTCATGTCATTCCGTAGCCAGCAGACCCGGCAGTCCTTGCAGTTGTCCGTCGCCTTCCGCTCGGCGGGGGTCATCGTCTCGAGGAGCCGGTCCAGGGCCTCTCGGTTCTGGCCGGTCCAGATCTTCCCGACGCGCTCGAGCGCGCCGGAGCAGGACTTCCAGCCGTCGACGTACGCAGGGCAGGACCAGTCGGCGATCCCGGACTTGAGCGGATCGACCTGCAGGCCGCCCTTCTTCGTCTCCCAGTAGTTCGCCGTCGATCCCGCGGCGAGGCCTGGGATCATGGGCGCCCGCTCGTTGAAGTGGTAGGCCGACGGCCGGAGCGCCAGATTCTCCGGGACGCCTTTCTGGAACTCTGCCGTGTAGACCGGCAGCATCCACATGCGAGTCGGACACCAGAACTTCAGGTGCGGCAGGGACTCGACGACGGTCTTCCAGGCCCGCCAGTAGCGCATGTCGAAGAGGTCGCCGGAGTCGTGGATCCGGACGAAGTCCGGACTCTCGCCCTCCCTGCCACGCTTCTTCGTGTTCCGGGAGGCGGTCTCGACGGCGGCGCCGAGGTCCTCGGCGAGCTGGACGCCGGACGGGTCGTCCCTCAGGGACTCCTTGATCCACCGGAAACGAGCCGTCTGGTACATCTGCTGCAGCTCGTACATGAAGTTGCCCTTGTTCGCGTAGCACTTCCGGCAGATCTGCTCGTCGTAGTCCATCGGACGCGGGTCGACGTCGCCGAGCGCGTAGTGCTTCCGGTAGGTGTCCGGAAGCGCCGAGGACGGACAGGCACCGCTTACGTGCTCGACCGGACCGGCCGGGATCCCGAACGAGATCGACGCCATCTTCCGGTTCGCCGTGAAGAACGGCGCGCCATTCGTCAGGCAGATCTTCCCGCCGACCGGCACCTCGATCGGCTCTGAGAACAGGATGAAGGGGTCGCCGTCCCACTGGTCGAAGGCGTCGACCTCGACCATCTTGCCTTTTTGCCGGGCCTGGATGATGACTTCGCCACGTTTCGGAAACGGGTGCATCTCGAGCTCGACGGACTCGAGCTTGCTGATGCCGATGTCCCGGTTAGCGAAGGTCGCGTCAATGACGTCGCCGGGGTTCTCTCTCACGGATCCGCCTCCCCTGTTCGATCTCCTAGTGTGCCAGATTTCTTTGGGTAGGTCTAGATGTTCACGCCAGCTTGTCTATGAGCTTCTGGCTTTGGACGAACGACATCCGGACCACGCAGATTCTCGGAGGCGCCCCAACTTCGTAACGACGTGCGTCCTCGTGGTGGTGGATCTCGACGGTCGTCCATCGACGCTTCGTTCCCCAGTTCCGAGTGATCAGGAGGACGGTCTTCCCGCACTTCGGACACTCCATCGGCGGTCTCTTACTCACTCCTCTTCTCCTTCCACTGTCGCTTCCTTCGGACTGAAGTTCTTGTGACGCTTCCGACGGCAGTTCCTTTTACGGCTCCATCGTTTCATGTCGAGGAAAGTGACGACGACGTGATCCTCCGGACTGCAGACCGCGATCAACCTGACCCCAAAGACCTGGATCTCGTATATGAGCCGTCCGTAATGAAGTTTGATGAGCTTCGCCTGACTCGAGTTCAAGGCCTTCGAGATCTCGGCCTCGGCTGCCATATCCATCAGTAGGCCGATCCGCTTGGCGAGCCGTGCCATGGCGTGCGGCGAGAACTTCCAGGGCCTAGAAGTCATCGTGTACACGCCCTAGTTCTTTCCCTTGACCCTCATCCGCATCATCCGACGTCGGAAACAGTCGCCCTTGTCGCGACACTCGACCTCGCCGTCCAGGCTGATCTTCGCGCCATTTACTTTCAGCCAAGAGTATCCACAGTCGACGCAAATCAGCAGGCCGTGTTTGTTCGCTGTCCGCCAGCGACGGAGATGGGCGGCCTCTCTTCGACGGCTGCTGTCGATCACGTAGTAGCCGAATGTCAGATAGGCTTTTTTGGTTCCCACTGCTCAATCCTCTTCAGATCGGATACCGTACTCCGACCTTTATAGCCCGCCACAATAATCCAAGTTTCCAGCCGCTCCAGAGATTGAAGAGTTTCGCTCCCATAATCAAGAACCCAATATCATTTCTAGTCAGGTAGATTCCGAAGACTGGAACGTGATGCCACGTCGTCACGAGATCGACGCCACACAACCCGAGACGCAGGTAGTACGGGCAGATCGGACGCGCCCACAGTGGTGTCCTTAGGAGCACTCTTCAGCCTTTCTGTGTCAACGCGGCCTTCAGGATGGCCTTCACCTTCTCGACGTCCGGCTTCATGCTCCCCCGTGTACCGGCCACGTTGAGGACGCTGGGCCGGTGCTCGAGGAGCCACACCCACAGGAAGTCGGCCGCCGCCCGAACGTCACTCCCTTCGAGGTTGATGACGTAGAACGGCTTCTGGAGCTCCTTGCATAGCTTCACCGTCAAAAGGCAGCCGGGCTCATCGTTGATCGGCCCCGACGTGAAGACGACGGTCGCGTGCGCTTCGGAGACGTTCGCCCTGGTCCTTGCCGGATAGCTAGTGACAGGGCATTCCTTCATTCCCACATATTTGTCGGGAAGCCTGCCGTCCTCTGTCCGTCGTCCTTTCGGAATCCATCCTCCGTACGGCAGGCCGCTGTCGATCGCGAAGTCCAGGGCCGCGCGGTCGACGCCGGTCTGACCTCCGGAGATGATCATCAGGCAGGGAACCTTCATCTCTTTGGGCACTCTTCACCTTTTCTGTGCCAACCTACGGTTCCGGAATCTCGATCACATCGACCTTTGCTTTCCCAGCGCCAGCCTCAAGGATGGTCGCCACGTTCCGAAGCATCCGAATGACGATCGGTCTCATCTTTGGGTGCGAGTAGAAATCTATGGCGCAGCCGACCTTGACTGCCTCATGGTCTGAGGTGGCGTTCTCGTTGTACACGATGACCCCAACCGCGAAGTACCCCTTACTCGCGAGCTGAACCATGAGGTCGTCGATCAGGTTCTTGCTATCGCGCTGTATTTGATCCATCGTGCACTCTTTACCTCTTCTGTGCCAAGGTGCCCAACTTCCGCTCGGACACGACATCGACGAGCGTCGCTATGGAATTAATTCTGATCCAATTAGGATCTCTCGACGGATCCGAGATCTGGATGGACTTCTCGTACGCCCGGTCGGAGTCGTCCTTGAAGATCACGATCTGATGGATGATCTTCAGCTTGACGCACATCTCAAGCATCAGAGACATCTCCTCGTCTAAGTGGAACGTTTGATTTGGCATTCTTTACCTCAGTCAGCCGTCTTTATGTTTTTCCGGTCCAGGTATTCACGGAGTGACTCAGTCTTCCGTTCTCCAGCCTTCACGCATTTAGTTCCGCCACAGTAGCGAACGGGTTCGTAAGCCTGCTCCTCGCTGCCAGCTTCGTATAGGGCGCCGCAGACAGTACAGGTCGCAATCATAGATCCTCCTACAGAGCCTTCTTCTTCCTGTCGTACTCTGGCACGAAGTTGTTCACAAGATCGTGCTGGAGCTTCTGGTCATATTCGGGCGTTTTCGACGGCTTTTGGAAAGCTTCGCGCCACTCCTCGTCGACATATCCAAGAAATGTGTGCGCTTCCGCTAAGAGGTACTCGAAGTTATCCTCTAGCTTCCTTTTCCGCTTCGGATTCGTTTCCTCCCACCACGCCTGCCACGTCTTCTCCAGAGTACGAATAACTCGATGGAGATTGCTGATCGGCATTCCCATTCCCATAGATACCTCCTTCTTCCAGTGGCACTCAATCTGCCTTCTGTGCCTACTAGTTTTGATCCGTAGGTAATGGTTTAGCTGGCGGTGTCAGCCCGTCCCGGAGAAGATCGTATCCGCATTCCAAGAGACCGCGCATCTTCAGTCGACTGTCACCATCGGCCCAGCATCGGGTATCCTGGCCGTCAAATACCATCAGGACGTAGACCCCTTTTTGGCCGATAAACTCCTTGAGCTTATCCTGGATCTCCTTCAGCCCGGCATCATCCATGGCTTCTCCTTTGGCACTCAATTCGGCTTCTGTGCCGTCAGTGTAGCCTTCCTACGCGCGAGCATCTTGTCGGCCTGATCGTAGGCAATCTCGCTAAGGTCTTGCTTTGGACTATAGCTTCCTGACGCGAGCATCCCCTGGAGGGCAATCCCAGCGAAGTGGTCCCTAAGAGTGAGCCCGAACGGGATTGCAAATGGAGCTTCCTTCTCCAGGGCGGCCTGTAGTTTGTTCCATGCTTCCGGCGGAATCATCGTGTCCTCCCTTGGCACTCAATAGGTCAATTGTGCCGCCTAGCTGATATTACAGTGTCGTGGAGCTCGACCAGACCAAGCATCTGCTGGTAGCTATGAACCCACTCTACCATCCGGCGCATCAAGCCAAAGTCTTCGCCCTTGGCGTATAGGCCGATGATTTTTACACCGCGCGCAAAAGCCATTCCGAGCTCAGCCGAGGCATCCTTCCCAGACGGACCGATATACAGAACACAGTCAGAGTTCATGGCGCTGTTCGTGTCGTAGTCGAACGAGTCCTTCCCACGCTGCGACCAGACCCAGTCGTCGAACGGCATCGACTTCCCGTCCTTCGTCGCCTCATGACCTTTCTGCTCGCCATGATTGTTCTCGACGAACGACAGGACCTCGTGACCTCGGTCCCGAAGCATGGACGTCAGCATCTCGACAGCGTGCTGGTGCTTCCAGCTGGCAGCGATGTAGACCTTCATTCCTCTTCTCCGTTCAGCTCTAAAGTATCTACCTAATCCCCTCAACCGTCGTGAACGAGATCACCTGTCCGTCTTTACTACCGCGCGCGAAGACCGTTCCGGACGATCCAACGGCCAGGGTGATCCAGGCTCCCGGCTCGAGGACGACGTACTTCTCTTTCTCGTATCAGGTTCTCTTGCTTGACCAGATGTAGACTCTCCCGGAGTTCGACGAATCGGCGGAGATCTTCAGTGAGAATCCAGGAGGAACGAGTTCAACCGGCTCTAGCTTCGACGACTTCTTTCCATTCAGCGTGATCCGGTTCATGGCTGCTCCTTCGACAGGTTACGTGCCTCGATCATGTCATCCGCGAGCTTGTAGGCTAGACGTGCCGCGATTTTCGGAGAATCTTGAGTGAGGTACAGACCAATCACCTGACCGGCGAAGTAGTCCCGGAGCGACATTCCGCGCTCGCCGTCGTCGGGATTGTCGTACGGGAATGCCGCGCCGCCGTCTTCCGGTTTGTCCATTTCTCTTCAGTCCTTCTTCCGTTCCTTCAGCTCGGCCAGCTCCGCCCGCAGTCGCCGGATCTCCAGCCGGTCCAGCTCCTGGACGAACTTCATCATCCTGTCCCGGCCGTACGCCGTGACGTCGTCGCTCCACTTGAACTTAACTCTCACGTAGTCGAACAGCCCGGAGGCGAACATGTGGTAGAGCATGTCCTGGGTGATCTCCTTCCCATGAAGCGACTCTTCGTCGATCCTAACCTCATGGAAGCTGAGACCAGTCCACTGGATGTAGCCGCCGACCATGCTACTTCCGGATGAGCAGGTAGACGTCCCACTCGGCGCCCGCACCGCCCTGCTCGCCACCGCAGCACATGGCGTCGGCCGCGATCCCGACGATCTCGCCGCCGATCTTTCCGGCCTGGATCAGCGCGTTTTGTTTCGCCTCCTCGGCGCTTGCGTGCGAGGTGCCGACAGCGATCTCATACGTCCAACGTGGCCACCACAGGAATCGCCAGAGCCACCAGAACATAAAGCCTCCTTAGTGAGCGATCATATGAAACAGCTTCACGGAGATCCCAGCGACCGCCGCGAATAGAATAATGATGGTAAAGCAGCCGATCAGGCTCATAGAGCATCCGACAGCCGTCTTCTGATTTTCGTTCATCTTCATAAATTGCAACAGAGCTTCTTGCAATCCGGCGGCGAGAACTCGCCAATCGGTTTTCCACGGGAGACCTCGGCGTCCGTCCAGTAGTGGAACAAGCGACACTCCGTAACGAGCCAGTGCTTGTACTTATCGAGACCATGCCTCTTTACGCACTCCAGGCACATCGAGGATCCCGGAACGCCCTGCTTGAAGTAGTGACGTTCACCTCTCTCGAAATTCTTCCTGCACGGCAGGCAATGATCCATCCTCTGCGGGACGTGCTCGGCGACTCGCCCAGCGGCCTCCTCACACCATGGACAGAGGAACGTATCGGACGGATTCCAGGTGTGGTTCTTTCCGGAGCACTCTACCATGGCGTAGGTGCCGTCGGTCTCGACGATGAAGTCACCGAGCTTGAATCTCATGAGATCGGTTCCAGGAGGACAATGACGCGGTACTTTCCTGACTTCACGTCTTCTGGCCCCATGAAGCCACGTAGGTCTGTTTCTCCTGTATTGAGACGAAGGCGTGCGTAAAGGCCCATTGAAGAGCTTGCCTGCTGATCGATTGTTCCAACGAGCACGTTCGAGTACCGATCGAATACCTTCTCCGGGACCTGATTCGCGAGATTGACCAGCGTCTGGATCTCGGACTGACACTGTGAGACCCGGATCTTCGCGTCATCGGCCGCCTGACGAGTCTGCTTGACGACGGCCTCGAGATCCTTGACACCCTGGGCGATAATCGCCTCGATGCTCTTCTTGAACATGCTCACCTCCTTCTTCTCCAGGAGCTCTCCGCGCCAAACTTAGTTCAATCGCGTAAATCTTCGACCTGACACTGTCGGTCAACGTGACTTACAAGGGCTTCCGAGAAGTCCTTCGGAGTCATCTTTACGATTATGAACGGCCTTGACCCGATGTCACCGCCAACCTCAATTTCAATCGTCCGCTCGTTTGAACGGAGATTGACCCCGCAGGAGATCCTGCACCAACCGTTTTTCTTTGTAAGCATATCGAGTTTAATATGACATGGCACATTACTATGTCAAATAGAATGTGGCACAGAAGATATTTACTGTGCCACCGACTTCTTCGGGGTGTACCACTTCGAAAGTGACAGTGTACACGGACCGCAGAGGTCGGCCAGCTCGAAGTGAATCTTGTTCCGGACGACGACCGGCATCGAGAGGCGGGATCCACGTCTGACGCTGGTGTCCGCCGGATCCGTCGCCTCTCCAGGGTAGCTCTCGGCGAACTTCTTTCCGCAGCGGTCGCAGTTATAGATGGTCCTTTTCGTCTTCTCGTTCGTCTTCCTCACGGTCAGTCTTCCTTCTTGCCGAAGAAGCCCTTGATGAGCTTCGAAGCGATTCCGACGATCTTCCCCTGGTCCTTCCCTTCGCCGTGGCCGACGGCCTCCTCGACGACCTCCATGAGGTCGGCTTTGAACTTCTCCTGGTTCTGGCCGCCGTACTTCGCGACGAACGCATCGATCTTCCGGACGAGGTCCACTAGCATCTTCGATCTCCTTGTATAATCCAGTCAGACTACGCCCCAACCTGGGGAGGGTCCGAAGCGGGTGTTCCGCCAGGGCCCTCCCTACCCTAGAATTCTATCGGCCCCTTCTTGACGACGGCCGGGACTCCGGCGACCATCGTGTTCGCCGGGACGTCCTCCCGGACGACAGCGCCAGCGGCGATCGTCGCTCCGGCGCCGACCTGGACGTCCGGCAGGATCGTCGCGTTCGCCCCGACCAGAACGTCGTCGTCGAGCCGGACGTGGCTGCACAGGACGGCCCCCGGCGAGATGACGCAGTGGTCCCGGATCACCGCGTCGTGCCCAATCGAGGCGCCGCGGTTCACGATGACGTGTCGGCCGACGTACGACCAGGACCCCAGGATCGCCCCGACGTTGACGATCGACCAGGAGTCGACCCTGGAGCCCTTCTGCTGGATCGCCGTCGCGTGAACGATCGGATTCCCGAGGATCGCCAGACTGTGCTCGAGAGTCTCAAGTAGAGGGACCGCCTGCTTCCGGGAGAACCCCAGGACGCAGCGATTCCCGAATTTTTCACGGAGATTGCTATTCGCGAAGTTGCTGAAGTTCCGAATGATCGCGACGTCGGAGTTCAGTCGGCCGACCCGCTCGGCGAGAGTGGCGCGCCCAGGACGCGGATCTTCCGGAACGTTCAGGACGACCAGCTCGAGCTGTCCACCGACCGACTCGATGCAGTCGACGATGTCCCCGAACAGGTGCGAGTACCCGAACATGACGAACGGTCTGCTCATCGCTGTCCTCCCATGTGCATTTTGGTCCGGAACTCGTTCGGGGTCATGACCCGGCGACCGACCATCTTCGCGAGGTGGTGGGCACGCTCGACCATCCGCATGTTCGTCGCCAGAGTCTGGCGCTCGTGGTCCAGGTAGATTGAGTCTTCTAGGCCTACTCGAACTCCACCGCCGGAGACCGCCGCCAGCATGTTCGCCTGGAACTGCGCGTCGCCGATTCCGCCGAAGGACCAGATGGTCTCCCTAGGGAGATCCCGGACGAGCAGTCCAGCGTGCAGGAGATCGAACTGCGCACCGGCGATGTTCCCGAGGAAGATGTTCGCGTAGAGTGGAGCACGGATGTGCCCCTTCGCGAGGAGGTACCTCGCGTAGTTGACCATCCCGAGGTCGAAGATCTCGAGCTCCGGGACGACCCCGTAACTCTCCATCAGATTCGCCAGTGCTTGGATGACCGACGGATCGTTGACAGACGCCTGGGACGAGAAGTTCAGCGACGAGAGCGTCAGCGATCCCATGTCCGGCCGGAGCGCGCCTTCTAGCTTAAGAGGATCCGCACGCTTCGTGAGGTCCTGGACGTTTCGGCCGGAGAGCGAGACGCAGATGACAAGCTCCGGAGCTTTCCGGCGGATCCCCTCGATGATGGCGCCGTAGACTTCCTTCTTGTACGTCGGCTGGCCATTCTCGTCACGGGCGTGTAGATGGACCGACGTGATACCAAAGCTGCCGTGGCACCAGAGGACCTCCTCGACGATCTCGCCTACCGAGATCGGCACGTACGGCGTCATCGCCTTCGTCGGGACCATCCCGGTCGGCGTCAGGTTCACGATCATTGGCATCATCCGTGCAACCCCCTCGTAGCCGGGACAACGAACTCTTCCATGCACCGGTCGATCGTATATGCCGAAAGCTCGATATGAGCGGTCTTGGCGATCCGCTCAAGAGTCTTCTCGTCCTTAAGGATGTCCCGGATGCTCTCGACAAAGTAGCCGAACATGTCCGGATCGGCCGACGGGATCTCCAGGTAGTGGCGCCCAGCTACTGCTGGAAATGCGTCCCGAGGCTCCGTGACCAGCGCCGCCGACGAGGCAATCCCCTGCCAGAGGCGCATCCCGGGGAAGCTCGGCTCGTCGGAATGACCCACATACAGATCGATCTTGGATCGGTCGAGCTCGACTTTCCGCGCAAGACCGAATGAGTGGATCCAGAGAAGCTTCGGGAACGACTTTCTCAGCTTTCCAAGGATCCAGTTCCTCCGTCCTATGGCGTTCCCACGAAAGGCGATGTCGGTGGTCTTGGTCGGCCAATGCGGACGCCCCAGGATCGCAGGTTCGTAGCCGATCGGCGCGAAGGCCGTCTCCCGGTACTTCCCAGCCCAGAAGTTTGCGACCGTCGATGTTCCACCGAGCAGCAGGTCAAACCGGTCCGGACAGTAAGAGAATCTCTCGACGATCGAGTTCTGGACGGAATTCAGCCCCTCCGGGATGCCGACCGACTCCGTGTACCGAAGGACCGCGGCGGCCTTCCGGTGGCTCGGGATGTACTCCGGGATGCAGCCCCAGAAGATCACGATCCGCTCCGGCTCGTCCCACTCCGGCCTGTGGACATTCCAGTACGGCAGGTTGTCGACAGACATCCACGGGATCCGACGCGCGGCCGACAGGTAGCAGTCCCGGATCTCCCAGAGGAACTGATCGCTCGGAAAGACGTGGACGTAGTGCCGCCCGGCCGTCGGGTGGAGGCGGAGCTGGCACTCTACCATGATTCTATGCCTTCCTATCGCTGGAATTACGAACCACGGTACTGATCCTCCGGATGCTTGGCGTTCCAGTCGTCGACGCCATCGGCCCATAGGAGAGCCTCGTCCCAGTGTTCAAGGAACGCCGCCCATGCCCACCACAGGCCAACCGGAATACAGCACACGATGAAGGCCGGGAGATGGAGGCACCAGAGCCGCCACTTCTGCTTTGTCCTATAGGTCACGGCTTACGTCCTTCTTGGGTAATGGGATTCAGATAACGACCGCCGCGAAGTTCCTGCCAATCCTGTTCAAGGCAGCGTTTGCAGAAGCGAGTACGGAACGACCTTCCAATGGAGTACATCCAAGTCCTCGGGTATCGGTGCTTACGGCGGCAAGGGAGAACGTCCAATGTCATGAATCACGATCCGGATCGTACTGGCCGCCCGACACTTTGCAGGCGCAGAACACTTCCTTTAGGCCGCTCTCCCTGTTCACGATGACGTAGCACCCATCGCCGCAATGCTGGTGCATCGGATGGCCGCAGGTGCAAATCGGGCTCACAGGTTCCATATGTCAATCCCTCTATAGCTCATCCGTGCAGTCGAACTTCAACGTGGGGATGGTCCTCTCGAACCCGCTTCAAGCAATCCCCGCCATGCACCACAAAGGCCCGATCAACCGCGCTTGGACTCGGAGAGACGAGCGCGAAGTCTCCCAGCTTCGAGAGCAGCTTCCCGCAGACATAGCACCGGAGTTTTAGTCTCGCCATACGTTCCTCGGTACTCAGGAAATCCCGCCAAGATGCCGAATGCAGTACCACCATCCGGCCCTCTTCTGGTGGCCGTGGTGGTCGCAGCCTGATTCGTGGCAGACCCGATCCCGCTGCTTCCGGTCCTGAAGCTGACGAAGTCGTTCAGCTTCCTTTTCGGTTTCCGTCTTCGCCATAGCGTTCTTCCGTCTAGTCTTCGTCCAAGCCCCAAGGGATCAGCGCGACGTGGTAGTAAACATAGTCGTGCGGCTCGTTGCACTTATGGCACCATTGCATTTGTCAGTCCTCCTTCCGCTTTTCGGCGACCTTGTGCGGCGAGTCCTGAAGCGCCTTCAACTCGGTCGCCGTGAACGGATGCTCTGGGGCGAGTTTGCTTGTAAGGCCCTCGTACTGCCCCATCTCATTCTTTGGCTTTTCCGCGAAACCACCGCACTTCAGGCATTTGTCTCCGCGCTTCGCCACCGCCCTACAGCAGGCGCAGCTATGATCCGGGCATGGCTTCTGGTAGTCACATGGGACCGTTCCTCCGTCCCAATGACACCTTGGATGTTCGGTAATACCGTGCTTAAGTTTCAGGGCTCGATACTTGTCTGACCATGCAATCTGGTCCCGAACTTCAGACTCACAAGACACCGCCCCCTCACCGGGACCGCTGGGCATGGAGTCCAGTAGCTCCCAGACTTCACTAATCTGAAGTTCTAGCTGTCGCACTTTCTCTTCTGCCACCATATACCGCTGGACGGCCTTGACATGCTCTTCGAGACTCATTTGTCTTCCCTCGACGCTAAGTTCTGCAATTCGAGTTTCTACGGCACTCTTCTATTCTTCTGTGCCAAGTCACGGTGTACACGGTCACTTCGAGTTCCGAGCGTCAAGACGGACAATGCTAAGGATCTTGGCTAGACGATCCGGTGTCGTCCGAACCATCGTATAGGCAAGAGGAGAGTTCTGAACTGCCGGACCGACGATCTCGTACTCCTGCGAGTCGGACTTACGAAAGATCGTGAACGCTCCGATCTCCGCGACCATCTTGTCAGGTTTTGGCATTTGTATTTCCCTTCTCAAGGTTTTGGATCTGACGGTCGAGATACCAGCGAGCCTTCTTCAGATCGTCGATGGTCGCCGCCGGATCCTTCTTCCCAGCGCGCGATATGTACTTCACGGTATTTCCGAGGCAGAATCCGAGCTCCCAAGCCTCGATCACCTTGATCGCTTCGTACGTCGTGTCACCTCCGTAATGGGCGGGATGGTTGATCTTCTCGGTGCTCATATCTTCTTCGCTCCGGAAATCCACTCCCCATCGTCGTTGCGACTAAAGTCCTGAAATAGTGCGGGCCACTGACATGTTGCGATGAATGCGATATTGTCGAATACCTCTCTGATCTCGACCTCGGCACCCTTCGAGGTCCGAAGTTCCAGGACATGCCGGAGCGCACGGTGATTGATCGTGAAGCCGATCGCAGTCGCCATTCCGTCCGGAGCGAAGCGTCGCATGAAGGACGTCCACTTCTTCTTGTATTCGAAGCTCCGGCCGGGTCCGTCAAGGTCCAGCGTCACGGACAGCTGCTTCAGGAACGCCTCGTCGGACCGAACCTTCGCCTCGCACATCTCGACGAGACCTGGAATCTCCTCGGCCTCCGGAGGCATCCAGAGGCCGAGATCGTCCAGCCGGACGTAGCGCATCGACTCCTGACTGAAGGCTGTCCCGGCGCGATGACGGACGAGCTCGTGCGTAAAGACGCGCGAGACGTCCTGGATGAGCCAGTTCGACGATCCGTGCTCGAGAACTGAGCCGTGTCCGGAAGCGATGATGTTTTTCAGGTACGGAGAATTCCCCTCGCGGACCTTCGTGACATTGGCGTTCAGGCCGGGCTTCCAGGAACGATAGCAAAGCCGACCCATGAGCTCGGACAGAACGTCTGAGTCGCTCCAGCCGTCGGAATCCCATCCTTCTGCACCGACTGACGCCAGATACGTCTCGATTGTCTCGTAGTCGAGTTTCGTCTCGCCGATAAGCCAAACCTTCGGACTTACCCTATGCATTAACCTCTCCTTCTTCTTCTACTCGTACAGCTGCTTGAGTGCGTTCTCGACGGACTCCGGGATCCGACGGGCAATTCCGTCGATCATCTTCCGCTCGTTCCCACTGAGATCCTTAGCAGCCTCCAACATTCCGTTCGTAATTGCCGAGACTGTCATTCGGATCGTCGTCCGCATCAGTGTCTCGGTGTCGCGCTCGAAGGCCTCGACGGAGCCACCGGCGGTCGCCTTCTTCGCCCAGCGCCGGAGGAACTCGAACTTCTTCACGTCGCCTTCGGATCGAGTTTCTTCAGGCTCGAGACAAAGACCTGGACGTCCTTGCTGGACTTGACGAGTCCGGGCGGCAGGAGCGGGACGACCTTCGCAGCGGCCTGGACGACCTTCAGAAGGTCCAGGACCTTCTGGTCGAGCTTCCCGGACCGGTCGACGGCGGAGACCATGCCGCGGACGGCCTCCAGGCGCAGCTGGTTCTGCTCCTCGACGCGCTCGTCGGCGGAGTCCTTCGCCTCCTGCTCGCGGGCCTGGGCGGCGTCCCGGGCGACCTGGGCCGTGATGAGCGTGTTCTGGAACGCCAGGGTCTTCTGCTCGGCCAGCAGCGCGCGACCCAGGAGTATCTTCTCGTTCCCCTGGTACTTCTCGACGGCCCGACGAAGGTCGACCAGCTCGCGGTCCTTCTTGCCGACCTCGATTCGGAGGCCGTCGACCTGCTTCCCGAGCTCGGCGTCGGTCCGCGTCATCTTCAGGCGGACATTCTCGGCCTCGAGACGGACGATCTGGGTGTTCTTCTCGGAGACGAGGGCCTTGAGACTGGCACTGTCCTTGGCGAGTTCAATGATGCGTTCCTCGAAGCGCCTGAGCGTGGCACGACTCTCGGCTAGTTCATCGGCGACGGACTCCGGGGTCAGCGCGAGCGGATCCATAGTTGCCCTCTCTTCTTTCCGATCAGTAATGTAAATTCAGTTTGTCCTGCCACGCGATCAGACGCTTCTCGTCGGGGACCAGGGCGCCGTGTTCGATTAGCCAGAGCCCCGGCTTGTCGACGCATTCCGACCCCGTGGTGGCACACTCGTTCCCGCTACACACCCACCGGGCGGCCTGGGCATGGTACCGGTGTGCGTAGGGGCACTCCGATGACTGTTTTCTGCAGTAGATCCCCCAGCTCGTTCTATGGACACAGTGCTCGAGATCGACGATCGCGACGTAGCGCTTCTTGTGGAGGCCGAAGGCACACGGATTTGCCCGGACCAAGTTCAAGATGACCATCACCGTGATGACGACGACAATCGCGAGTGCAGGGATCCAGACGTAGTTCATCATTCGTTCACTCAGTGCAGGTACGCGACGATTTTGTCGACCCAGACGACGTCTTTGTCTCGGTTCGGGTACAAGTCGACCGTCGTCCGGACGAAGTCGTAGTCTCCCTCGTAGGAATTGCCCCAGCGGCCGAGGCGCTCCGGGACGTTCGGGACGACGATGCCCTGCGTGCCAACATTGCCGGAGCGGATCTCCTTGTCCTTCCAGACGACTCCCCATGGGTGTCGTGGCGTCCGGGACTCCTCCTTGAAGATCAGCGGCCGGTCCGGACTCTCGACGATCTCCTGACGGATAGCACGAACCCCTCCCTCGGCGGACCGGTCGTCGTCGTCGAGGAACATCAGGTGCGTCCCGGATGCCATTGGCATCGCGTAGTTCCGCTGGGCGATGCCATTGACGTGAGTCGGTCCGTGCTCGAGGTAGCGGATCCAGAGGCTCTTCGACGGGAACGCCTCGACGATCGCACGGGCCGCAGGCTGCGGGCCGTCGCCGACGACGATCACCTCGTCGGTCGGGAGAGCCCCGGCCGCGACGAGGCTCTCGAGCGCCGTCTGGAGACAAGGACGTCCGCAGGTCGGCACGATGATCGAGAGCCGTGGCATCTTCTGCGTGACGATCAGGCTGTTGGCCTGGGAGGGCTTCGGCGGCGCGGCGAAAAGACGGAGCGACCCGTCGGCGATCCGAGCATCGACGACGTGCCGGACGCCCGGGTAGTCCGGATTCCAGTAGTCGTGGAAAGCGACGAGGCCTCCGACTGGAACCTGCGAGCCGAAGTGCGAGTAATCCGCCGCGACCGAGGCGGCGTCGTGCAGGCCATCGATCAGAAGCAGGGCGATCCGGTCCGACGACGACAGTTCCACCTCGAATGAAGGCTTTCGCAGCGGAACGACGAACTCGGAGAGCCCGGACTGATCGATGTTCTCCAGGAACGATTCCCAGCTAGGGTCGACCTGAAGTCCGGTCAGGACTCCATCGTGAGGATCGATTGCGAAGACGCGAGCGCCGTGACCGACGTCCTTGGCCGCCGACGCCAGGACGACCGTCGAGCGTCCGTGGTAACTTCCGATCTCGACGATCGTTCCGGGCGTGTACCGGGCCAAAGCGACGACGGCGGATCGGTAGAGCGCTCGGGCCTCCGGCCCCGAGAGCCAGCCCTTAACAGCCTCCATCCTGGTGACCGCCTCGTCCTCGCTCATCTCACACCAGCCCGGAGATTCCGGTTCTCGAGTTCCAGTGGAATCATCGTCTCGTCGATAAACCGCTTGTCAACGATCCCGCCGTAGAGCTCCTCCGGGGTGATCTCCTCGCGGGTCAGGCAGGAGCTCTCGTCGCGCGAGAACTGCCAGCTCGGGTAGTCCTCGACGCCGTAGACCTCCTGGGCGATCCGGCGCCAGTCCCGGGCGAACAGCAGGTCGTGCCGGACCCAGAAGAAGGTCCCGGCCCAGCACCAGCCCGTCCGGAGCGGCTTGACTTTCAGGTGCGTCCAGCGAAGACAACCGACGGTCCCGTACAGCTCCAGCCGACGGTCGATCAGGTCCGGGAACGACAGGGTCGCCCGGTACAGCAGGTCCGTCCAGCGCCGGACCGGCTCGCGGAACTTCTCGGTCTTCGTGACGCCCTTCGCGTGCGCGTAGAAGGTCGTCTCGTCGGATCTGAGGGACGCCAGACGACCGAGCGCCTCGACGAAGTGAGCCGTCTCGGCGAGCGCCGGGATGTTCCGTCGGACCAGGATCTCCGCGTCCATCGGCGCGAAGGCGGCCCGCAGCTCGTCCTCCGGCGCGGTCTTCTCGTCGAGGGCCAGGACGACGATCCGGCGCCCGTTCCAGATTGGCCGGTACGCGAGCAGGCGCTCGACGTGCCAGGGCCAGAGCGTCTCACGGACCGGGTAGCAGTGGAAGAGGAGGTTCCGGAGCGTCATGACCAGTTCTCCAGGTCCGCCTTCATCTGTTCCGTCATCGTCTCGACCCAGAGGGTCGTCCGAGGCCAGCCCGCGTAGTGGACGACGTTCAGGTGTTTCCGGTCGTGCTCGTCGTGGATCGAGTGGAGGCCGTTCCAGATCGAGGTCAGGTCGTGACAGCGAGTCCTCTTCATCACCAGCCCGAGGTTCAGGTACGTCTGCTCGGGCATGATCGAGCTCTTTTTCGCGACCGAAGGCTGCCGGAAGAGGTCCGCGTGGGACCTGCCGAAGACCATGACGCCGATGTTGAAGTACCGGTGCGCCCAGGAGGAGATCTTACTCTCGTCGGCCCCGTAGAATTCCGCGTCCTTCAGGAGCTGCTCCTGGCGGTCGACGAAAACCTTTCCCTCGTCGAAGGCCGAGAAGGCGTCCGCCGGGGCGGCCTCGAAGATCGACGGCGCCGACGGGTTCACGATCGCGTCGACGTCGATCCAGCAGACGCGCTCGTAGACGGTCAGAAGGTCCGCCGAGGCGAACTTCTCCCAGTACGGGTGCCGGTCCGGGAAGCGGCGCTTCTCCAGAACGACGAGGTCGACTTTCAGTCGATTCGCGTAGGCCCGGATCGTCGGGAGCGAGACGTCGGCTAGGCGCCAGTAGGCGTCCCCGAAGATCGCCGTGACGATGACGTTGCCCCTGGTCATTTCCCACCCGCCGAGACCGTCGAGACCGTCGCCCGGGAGATCCGGATCCCGGACTTCAGGGCGAAGAGCGTGAAGGCGTCCTTCTGGTTCGGCGCGCACTGCGGCAGGATCGCGACGCGGGACCAGTCGACCTTCGCCGTCAGGATGTCCCGGCCGTCGACCTGGACGACGAGACCGGACCGGCGGACCAGGAGGACGACCGTCCGGACCTTCCCGGGCGTCAGCTGCTTGCCGGGCGCCGAGGCGACCTTCCGGTGGCCGGTCCCCTCCGGGGACAGGAGGCCCGTATAGGCGCCCCGGTCCGTGTCGAGATGGACCATCGCCTGACCGGCGGGCGTCAGGAAGCCGATCCCGACATTGTCGTCGCCCTCGGTCCGCTCGATCGTCAGGGACAGGTTGTACTCGTCGGCGCCGGTCGGCGCGACGATCTGCAGACGCGCAGCCCCCTCCGGGCCCGCCGAGCCGACTAGAGTTCCGCCGACGAACTTCCAGGAGCCGTCGAGGGCGTCCCGGTCCAGGGAGACCTTCTTCAGGAGGTCGACGACGTCGAGCTTCGACTTCTTGTCGAAGGACACCGCGGCGCCGGTCAGGACGACCGCAGGCTCGGTCTTCGCGAAACCCTCGACCTCGGCGCGCTTGACGACGATCCGGCCGCCCTCCGGGGTGACGATCGTGTAGGTCTCCCCGGTGTCCTCGACCGAGTGGAATTCGATCTTCCGGCCGTCCTTGCAGACGACCTCATCAGCGAGCACAGGCAGCGCGAGAAAGAGCACGGCGATCAGGGTTCTCATCGGAAACCTCCTACTTTTTGTCCCAGTCACGACGCTTGCACTTCGGGCACTCGACCGGACGCCCGGGCTTCCTTCCAATCCACTGATGGCCGCATTTCGGCCTCCGGCACTTCCATATTGGCAGCTGAACTGTCTTCATACTATGATGATAGCATTGTACATCTGAATGTCAAACGGAAAATTTCCTCACTCCACGATTCGTCCGGTAGTACGGGGCGTATGGGATGTTGATCCCGAAAGCCTCCGCGCCCCACTTCTCGAAGAGCTTTCGGTTGGCCTCCTTCCAGGGGATGGCCTTTGGGGTGCCCTCGGAGATGCTGCCGGGCAGCGGATCCAGCTCCTGGAAACGCTCGTACGTCCGGTCGGACTTGACGAGCCGGATCGCGTAGTCGTCGTCGTTGCAGTAGGCCGGAAAGTCGTTGTCGTAGTAGCCGATCGACCGGAGATTCGACGGCCGGTGGACCTGGACGGAGAACTGCAGGAAGGAGAGGAAGAGATCGACGTCCCCGCGTTCGGCGACCAGATGCTTCGCGGCCTTCAGGCGTCCGGAGTCCCAGATGATGTCGTCGTTCAGGAGGACCAGCAGATCGAAGCGGCCCTCGACGAAGGCCCTCCGGAGGGCGTAGTTCCAGGACCCCGAGACGCTCATGCAGCCGTTCGGCCGGTAGACCGGGACGTCGATGTCGATCTTCTGGTTGCCGTTGTCGATGACGATGGCGAGGTCCGGCGACTTGACAGACTCCAGGAAGGGCCGGTTCCGGACGAGCAGGTCCGCCCGGGACAGAGTCGGGATCGCCACGAACGCCTTCATATGGACCTCGGGAAGTTCTTCGTCAGGAAGTCGTCGAACCGGGACGGCGTGAACTCGCTGAAGAGCATCCGGACGGTCTCCGGGTAGTTCTTCCCGAATCCGAACGGGGAGATGTCGTTGTCGAAGTCGTGGGTCTTGTACTTCGGAGGGTACGTGACGAAGTTCGGCTTCCGCTCGTACCAGGACAGCAGGAGGAGCGCCGAGTGCGCGCAGACGGTCGCCCGGGCACGTTTAAGAACCTCGGCTGTCCCCGGGACGCTCAGGCGGTCCGTCAGGTCGACCGTGGTCCAGTTCACGGGACGCTGAGGGTCGACCTTAGGCGCGTGGGGACCGGGGTAGGTCCGCCCGAGGAAGACGACCGGCACGCCACGGATCTTCGCAATCGACGCGATCCGCTCCAGGATCCCCTGCGGGATGCTCCTGTTCTCGATCTCCATGCCGGAGGCAGTCGGCGCGACGGCCAGGAAGTCGATGTTCGGCAGTCGAGCCTCGATCGCCTTCATGTCTTCGCTGGACGGGTAGAAGCGGATCGGCGCGCGTTCACGCCGGGGGCGCGGCTCCGGGGCCCGTTCTGGAACCCCGGCGTCCCGTCTACGGGCGGCGTCCTTGTACTCGTGGAAAAAATACCGAGACGAGATGACCTCGATCTGACTGTGCTTCGGGTGCCAGCGGAAGATCTCGTCGCAGAACGGATTGTGCGAGATCAGGACAACCCGAGCGGTCTCGCCGGGTCCGAGTCGCTCAATGTCCTCGTAGGCCGTCGTCTCGTGCAGGACCCGGAAGATGTCCCCAAGTCCGCCGGTCGCCTCGATCTCGATCATGGCTGGACCTCCAGGAGTCTCGTCGTCGCCGCCGCCGCGGCCTCATCCCAGGTCAGAGTCGTCCGGATCCTCCTCGTGAGCGCTCTCTGGGCCGCCGTGACGGTCGATCCTCCCTCACGAACAGTCTCGAGTATCCCCGACAGGATCCGGATCGACTTCTTCCCGAACCTCGAGAAGAGCATCCCCTTGTACCAGTCCGAGATCCAGTCGCCCTCCGGGTAGACTTTCTCTCCGTCCGTTGGAAACATCAGGCACTCCCGGAAGAGCTCCGGATGGCAGGTGTTCGACGGGACGACGACCGGCGTCCCGCAGGATCCCGCCTCGATGGCCGGAAGGTTGAAACCCTCTCCGAGGGACGCGGAGACGTAGGCCCCGACCGACGAGTAGATCTTCGCCAGCTGATGCTCGTCGAAGGAGCCTTCTAGCGTCCAGATCGGGACCTTGTACCGGGCGAACTGCTTGTAGACTTTCTCCTTCCAGGCGCCCGGGGCGTGCGTCAGGCCGATGACGAGGGCGACCTTCCGGCTGCCACCGAAAGCCAGCTCCATGGCGTCCGCCAGGACGTCCCAGCCTTTCCGGAACCCTGGAAGCCCAATCGTCAGGAACGTGAAGCCGTCGGGGACGCCGCGGAGACCACGCCTCGAGGTCGAGATCAGGCGGCACTCCGGCAGCGGCTCGGGCGGCCTCCGGAAGTACGTCAGCGGGTCGACCCCGAGCCGCATGACCTGCATCGGGATCCGGACGCCGGAGTCCCGGAAGACCTCGAGGTTCCACTGGGACGGCGTCCAGAGCTCGTCGAAGTTCTCGTTCGCCCGCTTCACCATGTCGGCGTGTACACGACGAGAGGACTCCTGCATCGTCCAGACAATCCTATGGCGTTCCTTCTCGGAGATGTAGTCGGGACCCATAAGTCGCAGGAGCGGCGCCCGGGGCCCGACCAGGATGTTCTTGTGGGCCGCCAGCCGGAGCTCGAGGTCCTTCGAGACGTAGACGGGTTCCTTGTGCTCGTCGTGGATCCGGACCGTCACCGTATTGGCGACCCGGAAGAGGATCTCCCGGTTCGCCTTTCCGTAGCCCGTGTACTGGAACAGATGCCCAACCCAGAGACACTCGGGACGGCGTCCAACGTGTCCGTGATCCTCCGCTGGCTTCTCGACCGGCCGTTCGACGACCAGTGCTGGTTGTTCGTCGCTCTGGCGAAGCACCTCGACGACCGGGGCGTACAGCCTGCTGGATGGACGTCCGCGCGTCCCGTCGTAGGTCTCCGGTAGGTGCAGGAGGACCCCGCCGCACTCCCGGATCGCGCAGACGAGCGCAACAGCCGGGTCCGGCGTCGTGCCGGACTCGATCCGGTCGACCCAGCGGGTGACGATCCGGTCCGTCGTGATCGTCCGACGGAACGCTATGGCGTCGAGCCCGATCCGGCCGATCCCGGAGAAGACGATCGGGACGAGCGGCCGGGTCGCGATCGACGAGACGACCGCGGCGACATCCCAGTCGTCTGTCTCGAGCTCCCGAAACGGCGGGTGAACGATCGCTCCCGGCGAGACGTACAGGAACCGGTCGACGTTCAGGTGCGACTCGTACGTCTCGGCGATCCGACGGGCGATCTGGAAGGCGCCGGACCGGACGATGTCGGTCAGGATCGACAGGTTCCGCCGGGCGTCCGGCTTGCCACGGACGACGACCGGCGGAGACCCGCCGGACCGGAGACGGTGCGTCAGGAGGATCATCGGCGTCCATTCTTTCTACGCTGGACGGGCTTGGCGTGCTTGCCGTTGCCGTTCGTTCGAGTCTCAGCCTGAATCTCACCGACCCTGATCTCGATCGCCCCGTAGGTCATCACGACGGGGGTGACCCTCTCGTCTATCACGCCTTTCAGCGGCTTCTTTTCTGGCTCCCTGGACCAGCGGGCGCCGCTGCAGCGAGCCTCGTGCTTCTGGCTGCAGGCGAGACCGTTGTAGCCGAAGTCATGATGGACGAACATCCGGCAGTACGGACACATCGAGATCGCGGGCTGCTGGCACTCCCCGCAGACCTTCTTCAGTTCCTCTGGCATCGGACCTCCAGTTCGTGCGCGACGACGGACGCGAGGTCCTCGACGGACTCCGGGTCGGCGGGCAGCGGCGCGTCCAGTTCTAGCAGGATGTGGACGAGTTTCCCCTCGATCGGGAAGACCGGCGTCTTGTTCCAGTCGAGCGGCCATCCGGTTATCTGCTCGTTCGTGTCGAGATCCTGGCTGATCCACTTGCAAAGAAAGCATGGCTCTGATCTACCGCGGACCAGCTCCAGGAGCGCCGCCGAGCGCGCTAGGTTCCGAAGGACTTCGCCCATTTCCTGCTCGCCTCCTTCTCGCGTTCGACGATCAGATCCTGGAGGCGACGCGCCTCCTCCAGTTCTCGCTCGGTCGCCTCGCCTTCGGCGACTTTACGGACGAGCCGGGAGTACCGGGTGCGGACCCGGTCCAGCTCGGTCCAGCCTCGTGGCGTCCGCTCAGGATGCCCGAAGAGATCCGGCTGCTTCGCCATAGAGCCTCCTATAAGTCGAACTCCAGGTCGTACCGGTCGCACATCTTATGGATGATGTCGATCTGTCCCTGCGTCAGGGGGATCTTCTTCTTCTCGAGACGGTCGATCACGTCGCTCAGGAAGTCGGCCTCCCAGGAGGTCACGTCGACCTCCATCGAGTCGAGCTCGCGGACCATCTCGAGCTGCTTCGCGATGATCTCCGAGACCGCGCGCTCGACGTCCTCGAAGGGATTACTATCCGGCACGGAATACCTCCTGGAGTTTCACGACGGCGTCGAGCGCGACGGCCTGGACCGCGTCGTCGTCGATCGCCGCGAGGTCGATCAGGGTCTGGAAGTCCGTCCCCTTCGGGCCGATCCGGAGCGGCACGCGGTCGCCGGGCCGGGCGACCAGGAGCGTCAGGCCGGTCGCCTCGAACATCCCCGTCGTCATCGCCTCCAGGACTAGGTAGCCCTCGGCGCCGGACAGTCCGTACGGCAGCCCCCCGTGGTACTCCCGGAGCAGGCCGAGCCACTTCGCCTTCGAGGCGCAGAAGTCGTTCGGCTCGGCACACGGGCAGACGCCGGACCACTCCGACCGGCAGCGAACGCCATCCCGCCAGAGGCGGCCGAGGACTGCGGCGCCGGTCGAGAGTCGCTGAGGAATCATAGCTTTCTGCTTGGCGGCGATGACGTCTTGGATGCTACTCGACATTGCTAGACCCCTTTCCCGCATTACAGTCGCTGCACGCCGTTGTGAGATTCTCAAGAGTTGTCTGCCCACCGTTCTTTACTGAAATCTTATGGTCCGCCATAAGCTCTGATTGAGACGGTTTATTCCCGCAGTACTGACATGTGAAGTTATCTCTTTTAAAAACAGAAAACCTAAGAGCATTCCCCATTGGACGGCGACCATACGATTTTGCTTTTGACTTAACTCTATGGGCGAGTGTCTTATCCATCGCCATGATGTAATAAGCTTTTGAAATTGAACCTCGACAGTGGGCAGCTCTATACCCTTCGATAGCGCCGTGAGTGTGCCACTCTCTACAATTTGGACACCACACTTTCCAGGTCTTGCAGTTTGGATCATCCGTTGACGGGATACCTAAAAGCACAGGAACATCCTTCGGAACATCGATCAAGATAGTCATCGAATCACCTCAAACGGGGCACGACGGGGCACAAGAAGCCTCTATGTTATGCCACAGCCTACTATTCTCTCTTTTTCCTCTATTTTCCCCATATGTCCCACTTATATGGGTAAACCAAAAAGTTTTGTTAGCAATCCTAGCTGTGGCGTAATAAATAAGATCTCGTGCCCCGTCGTGCCCCGTGGAATCTACCATATGTAAGTAACCATCTTTCAGTATGATGTAAACGCCTATCCGGGGCACGTTGCTGTCTCGCCAAGTGCCCCGTCTGGAAACAACCCTAAAAGTCATTACCAACCGCCTTCTGATCGCCAAATGCCTGGACCTCTTCGGCGCTAGTTTTAGGTCCATTTCCATTCGTCCAGGAGATTCCAAGCCAACCCCGAACCCCTTCTCGCTTGACCTCTTTAATTCCTTTCGTGTCTCTAATCCCGTTTACGAAATTCTTTGAACTCATTGGCTTGAGTCCGTTGTCCTGGCACCAACCGTGATACTTCTGGTACATGTTCTGGCGCGGGATCCAACCCCACTCCTCAAGATGACAGTACTCCTGGACAAAGTCATAAGCGGAGTTGCACTCACGCTTATACTGCTCGATTGTTCGTGTGCTCGTTTCTGATACCGAGAATCGGCCAGAGTTGATGACTCGGCGAAGTCCAGAAACCCCTCGATTTAGAAGCGCTGACATGAAGCCTGGGGTCTTTGCTAAAACCCGATCGTAGTCGAGAATTTCACTTGCGGCTCCAGAGAAGCTGTTCGGGAACTCGACGAAGATCAATCGTCGGAAGTAGGCGTTCGTTTTATCCTCAGAACGAGGAAACTCGTTGGCCGAGAAGACGAGCCGGGCAAACGGTCGGAAGGTGAAGCCGTCCTTAAACTTCTTCTCTCCAGAGATCGGGTCGCCAGAGACAAGCGTTTTGAAACGACTAGTCGATTCGAGCTGCTTACGACTTAGATCATGGTGGACATTCGCCAGCTTTCCAACGAGTGCAGCAGTCGCGAACTTGTCGTCCTCGAGGGTGTGAATGTCCATGGTCGAGACGTTCTCTTTCCCAAGGAGCGAGGTTAGAATTTTTAAGAAAGTCCCCTTTCCGTTACCTCCAGCGCCAACCGCGATAAAAGCCTTTTGAAGTCTGGTGTCTGGGATCAACAGATAACCGACGAACTCTTCCGCTAAAGCAACACAGTCTGGAGGAAAAACGTCGGTAAAGAACTTGTCGAGCGCTTCGCACTTTGCGTCCGGCTGGTACTCCGCGGAGATTTGGATCGTCGAAAGATACTTCGGATCGTGTGGTGACAGTTCCCCAGTCTTCCAATCAAGCATTCCATTTTGGACATTGATGAGTTCGCAGGCTCGTGGATTGATCTCCTCATAGTCAATCTTCTGGGACCGATGAATTAGGTCTAGAACCTGATTGATTCGGTCTGGTTTTGCGTCTCGAGCAAGTGCGTCCCTGACCTCTGTCTCGATCGATGATCCAAGTCTTGAGCGATAAGCGCCGTCTTTGTAGACATAGAGCGTGACGCCCTTGTAATCATCGCCGATTGGCGTCGCCATGATCTTGTGCTGAGAGCAGATATACCGAGCTAACTCCTCGGGAAGGAATTCGTCGTCACGCCACCATGGCGGCCCGTCATCTGGACCTTTAAGCTCCCGTTCCTTTTCCTTGAGGATCTTTCGCTCTTCTCTAACTTCAGATCGACGGACTTCTTCTTTAGCCCAGAAGTCCTCAACCATCCGCTCGATTTCTTCGTCTGGAAGCGGCGGTCGGCAAAGTTTCTTATTCCAGTTTTCTGAATTGACAGAAGCGACTTTCTTGGTCTTTGAAAAACGACAGAAATAACCGACGACAGCAGTTGCAGAAAGATGTCTTCCTCCGTGCGGACCTCCGCTTTCATCGACGCCTTTTGAGAGCGCCTCTTGAAGTTTTGGATCCCGTGATTTCAGTGATGTAAGACTTGAAACAGACCTCTCTTCTTCTTCAATCTCAAGATCTTCTCCGGACTTCTTGAAGTCCGTGATCGAGAAATCCTTGAATCGTTCAATCGGATAGCGCGTCCAGGTCGCATCGAATACGCTGCAGATCTTCGGGTCCTTCGGGTTCTTCAGGTTCAGGAAGCCCGGCATCCGGAGGATCCGTCGGGGATCGTGGACCGGGTCGGAGATCTTGAAGTAGTCCTGGATACCGGCGCAGATGGGCCGGGCGAGCTCCTTCGGATACGGCTTGTCGAAGAGCCAGTAGGCGTGCAGGCCTCGGCCGGACTCGACGATGATGGACGGGTCGAGCGCCCGCTTCTGGAAGTCCATGACGATGTCGAAGAACTGCTTCCGGACGGCCTCCTCGTGGCCGTGGAAGTCGACGTCGACCCAGGCGGCGACGTAGTGGGAGACGTCGGCGTTCGTCCCGTGCTTCTTGGGTTTCCGGAAACGAGGGTTGACCCCGTGATGGATATTCTCGACCTGATTCCGGTTATGGAGCCGGAGATTCTCCTCGACGGGGCCCCAGTCATCGAGGACCTGCTTCACCGTGTAGAAGATCGCCCGCATCCGAAGGTCGTTCGGGTTCTCCTGCGTTGGCCGGTACTGCAGCAGGTTGAACTCGACGATCCAGTCGGCCGGTGCGATCGACCAGAGCTCGCGTATGAACTGCGTCGGAGTAATCTTCTCCGACGGTGCGTCCGCCATGGACCCCTCTTCTCTCGCGCGCCTCGAAACCCACCCGACGGGTTCTTCCCATCGCTGCCCTGGGGGCCTTACGGAGCCCCAGGACAGCAGAGGAAGAAGAGGGACGGTGTGGTCACGCCGTCCCTCTTTGGAGGAACGCTACCAGCTGCTGGCCTGACCGGTCGTCTTGGCCCCGGTCTTGGCGGGCGGCTTCGCGTCGCCCTTCACGGGCTCTGTCTTCTTCGGCTCGGGCTTCACGGCGGGCTTCGCGTCGCCCTTCGCCGGATCCTTCTTGTCTTTCGCTGGGATCCAGGGGTTGATGAAGGCGATCCGGCTTCGGACGAAGCCGTCCCGCTTCTCGTCCTTGACGACGCCCTCGAAGGTCCGTCCGGCCCAGTTGATCGACATCAGCTCCGAGAGCTTGAAGTCGTCCCTCTCGAGGATCGTCGCGAGGTCCCGCTTGGCGTACGGAAGATTCTTTTCTGTAATCCAGAAAACATGTTCCAGGACTGCCCCCTTCGTGATGTGAGGCTCTCCGGTCGTCGGGTTCGGGACCGACTCGGGCTCAACGATCTCGCAGAAGAGCTTGAAGCCCTTCGAGCCGGAGTTCGCGACGAAGGCCTCCTTGTCGACCAGGACGCCGTCGTCCTTCAGGTCGACCGCGGTCAGGACGAACTTGTAGGTCTCCTCGGGGACGCGGCCGGGCGTCGCCGCCGCGGCGGCCTTCTCGGTCTTCTGGAAGTCGTCCTCGAAGTCTCCAAACGGATTGCTCGGATCGTGTGTCATCTTCTTCTCCTTCGTTCCAATAAAAACTCGTCTATCGATCTCTCACCAGAGCCAGGGAACTCACTTCGCGTATTCCAGGACCTTCTTCTTCACCTCCTCATCGGTTTCCCCGGCGGGGTTCGCGACGTAGACCGTGTTGCCGGAGTCCCTGGTCAGGTAGGCCTTTCCTGCGAGTACCTTGCCGAACAGATCGTGCAGGAATTCGATCTGAGGCTTACGAAGCTCCTTCGAGGACTCGACGCCGTAGGCGGCCCGGAGCAGGGACTTCCCATCGGCGGCCTTGAAGTGCGGGTGGATGTGCCCGTTCGCCGAGCAGTTCTGCTTCCGGCACTTGTGGTCGTCGTCCGGCCAGCGCATCTCGTTCCCCTTCGTCATGAGGACCTTGATGTCCTCGAGCGTCGCTGGAGGATCCTCCGGATCCGGCTTCGCGACTCCGAAGAAAGCGTTCAGCTCGGCGATGGATTCCTCTGGGGTCGACGGCGGTGGCAGGCGATCCGGCAGGCCGTCCATGGCCGGATCGTTCGGATCTTCCTTCGACGACGACAGGCTCTCGGCGGCGGCCTTGATGGTCTCTGGATCCGCGCTGGCGACGGTCTCGATCGCGGCGGCGGTCCGCTCGACGGGTGTCGGGTCCGGGACGATCAGGATCGGCTCGCTGGGTTCGACGATCGGGGCGTCCGGGGCGTCCAGCATCTTCTCGGCGTGCGGTGCGAAGAACTCCTGGTAGACGCGCTTCTGGGTCACGTCCCAGGTCCCGTACTTCGGTGACCAGTCGAAGCGGGTCTTCGTGCAGGTCATCAGGAACTTCGTCGTCTTGTCCTTCTTGTTCAGCTCGGTGTGGCAGCGGTAGCCCAGGTCGAAGATGTACTCAGTCTGCTTGTCGGCCTCCGCCAGGAAGTTCCCGCTCTTCTTGCGGACCTCCTCGCCCATCTTGTTCAGCGTCTCCTCGTACTCCGCCTTCTCGCGGAACGACAGGACGACATGCATCGGCAGCTCGACCAGCTGATTAAGGAAGGCCGCCCAGCGGCGCTTCTCGATGCCCCAGTCTCCGGGGGACATGATCTCGTTGCCGCGCTTGTTGCGAATGTAGTCGACGATGTCCTGGATCAGGTCCAGGTAGAAGATCGTCGCCGAGTCGATGGCGAGCGTCTCGTAGACGCCGGGGTTCGCCCGGAGCCACTTGAGCACGCCGTCTAGCTGGCGCCAGCGGTTCAGGACCTTCACCTTGAAGTCGTACTTGCCCCGGTACGGCAGTGTGCCCTTCTCGGTGTCGATCACGCAGGGCTTCGGGAAGGACAGGAGCGCCCGGGTCTTCCCGGAGCCCCCCTCACCGGAGAGCGCGACTTTCAGGTACTGCTTGTGGACGACGGGATCCTCGAACGGGTCTTGCGATGCCACGACGTTCCTCCTTCTTCTTTCCCCTTGCCTCGAAAACTACCCGGTCTCCTCGGTCGCATTGTCCCTTACTGGTGTGTCGGAATGGGTCACACCTCCTTTCCTTTCATCATTTCTCCACTTGACCTCACAGGTCGTGCACATGCTGTGGGAGATCTGCAGCTTCGCATTGTGCAGGCCCGGCGGGACGCCCTCGGCGCCGTCGACCCGGATCGGCCGGGCGCTGTGGCACCAGCCGCACAGGACGATCGTGACGACGAGCTCGTTCACCGGCGCACCTCCTTCGGGACGCCCTTCCGGAGCGCCTCGTGGAACCAGTCTGGCAGCATCTTCGCGTTCTTCCAGAGGAAGGACTCGAAGCCCGCATCCAGGATGTACGTGACGGCCCAGTCCTCGCGCGAGCGGACCGACCGGCCATAGCTCTGGACGATCTTGAGGGCGCACAGCCACGCATACCACTGGGAGTCCATGTCCATGCGCCGCTTGATGATCCGGTCCTGCATGTTCGGCCAGGGCATCTTCGCGATCACCTGAAAACGAGACAGGTCGCCCTTCAGATCGAGACCCTCGTGCATCGCGGGAGCGACGATCACGGAGTCGGTCCGGCGGGCGTGCTCGGCCAGCATGGCCTCCTTCGAGTCGAAGTGATCCTGGAACAGGAAACGATCCGTGTCGACCTCGTCGAACAGGATCTTCGAGAGCGAGAACGAGTGGCAGTGGACGATGCCACGCTGGCCGCGGTGACGCTCCAGGATCTCGGTGACTTTCCGGACGAACTTCGGCTTGGTCGGGTCCTTCGGGTTCTGCTCGGCCGTGAAGTACTTGAAGCCGAAGTTCCCGCAGTAGTCCTTGTAGATCGGCCGGTTCTCGATCGGAAAGTCGCAGGGGGTCCGGACCAGCTCGATCTCGTCCATCGAGAGACCGAGGTTCTTCGCCAAGACCTGGACGTCCAGGATCGTCGCCGACATGAAGACGAGGCGCTCGGCGTGCCGGAACAGGAGGTCCTGCGCGAAGTCCTTGGCGTAGAGGGGCCGGGCGACGATCTTCCGGCGCTCGTCGCCGGTCCGCTTGTCGTTGTACCGGACGACCTCCAGGACCCACTCGGTCTTCTCCAGGAAGGCCATGAAGTTCGCGAGCTTGCCGTCCAGTTCCTTCAGCGCATCGACCTCGGCCGCCGACAGGTCCACGTCGTCGGAGTCCATCGAGTCCTCGGCGTCGTTCTCGGCGGCCTTCAGGCGCCGAAGGATCAGCGCGACGAGGTCCGTCTCCGCCAGCCAGTCCAGGAACTCCGCCTTCGTCCGGATCTCCCGGTCGATCCGGACTCCCACGAGCGAGAGCGCCCACTCCGAGAGCTCCAGCGTGACGAAGCTCATCAGCTGGGACTCGCAGTTGTGCGCCTCGTCGACGATCATGAGGGCGCGCTTCGGGAAGCGCGAGATCCGCTGCTGGAACAGGAAGCTGGAGAAGTTGAAGAGCGAGATCGCGGCGTCGTGGCAGCGCTGCAGCTGAGCCCAGTACGGACACAGGTGGCAGCCGGACGGGAGCTCCAGGCTGACTGCGGCCTGCATCGGCGTCAGCTGAGCGGCCTCGGCGATCGGCCGGGCGTCGTCGGTCAGGCACTCGCCCAGGATCCCCTTCGCCCGGCGGCGGCAGACCCCGTCGGCGGCGTCCTGGCCCTCCTCGGCGCTGGGGTGCGTGCAGGCGTAGTTCGCCCGGCCCTTCAAGGTCTCTATGTCCGGCGCCGGATAATCGTCGGCGTACTGATCTTGGAGAATCCTCTGAGAAGTCAGCATGAAGGTCGACTTGCCGATCGACCGGAGCGCGTTCGCGACGGTCTTGCAGGCGTCGGTCTTCCCGGCGCCGGTCGGCAGCTCACCGACGACGACCCGCTTCCCGGCGGCGAAGGCGGCGGCGGCCCGCTCCAGGAAGTGCGTCTGCTGGGGGCGAGGGGTCTTGCCGGGCGTGAAGTGCGCGAGCAGCTGTTCGGCGGTGAAGGTCCAGGGGTGCAAATTTTCCCGATTCGTCGGGGGCGCGACGCTCTTGGTGACCACTCGATCCTCCTTCTTCTTCCCGTCCGTCCGGGGTTCCTCCGCCCCGAGCGAACGTGCCAGCCTAGAGCCGCTGAACCCTCGCGGCCCTGGATCCATCCGCGCTACCGGCGCTGGATGTGTGGGCACCCGTGCCGGAGACAACCACGGACAGACTTTTACCCCGGCCGCGAAGGTTCAGAGACTCTACGCCGTATCGGGTGCCCACGTCAGAAGTATAGCTCCCACAGGGCCCCTGTCAAGCAAAATTCGTGAAAAGATTCTGTTGACTCAGAAAGGCCTGCTATCTATATATAGGGGTCGATGGGTCGAGAGAGGATACTTCTACCGCAGGTCAAGGCGCTTTGCCCTCTCAGCACGGCGATGTTCGGATCGAAACAGGTCGAGATGCACCACTGCATCGCGACGCTTTGTGCGAACGGATCGATCCATATCTACTGCGTCCTGCATCAATTCAAGGGGTTCATTTCCCTACCGTCGATTCTGGAGGCCTGGAATGTCAAAAAAGTCGCCAAAGACCCGCTCGGCGTCCGACCCGTCCGATAACTACAACGATCTGGCCGAGAGCCAGGACCGAGAGACAGCCGGTCCCGTTCTCGCCACGGAGCCCGAGACGATCGAGGGGGCCGCGCCGGAGGCCCCGGTCGAAGAGCCTGCTCAGGTCCAGCTGACGATCAAGGGCTCGGACCGCTCGGCCCGAGCCGCCGCGAAGCGTTTTGGCGGCGAGACGCCGAAGCCCCCTCCGGTCGCGACTCCGGCGAATGACGTCGAGCCGCCCGACCACGATCCCGTCGTCGAACTCCTGTCAGACGGGAAGAACATGGTCATCGTGACCCGCCAGACGCCCCGGTCGATCCGGGATCCACAGACAGGCGAGAAGGTCGTCACGAACGTCCGGTTGCCCGGGAAGTACACCTGTCCGACGACGGTCGACGCCATCGCCGAGCAGGTTTTCGAGGAGCACGGTGGCCAGCGCTACAAGGCGACGATCCACCGGGACACCTCGAACGGCGAGAACACGATCCTCGGGCACTTCACCTTCGAGCACCCAGACCAGAACGTCGATCCGTACATCGAGGGCGTGACGGACTTCGAGGAGCCCCAGGAGTCGTCCCGCGTCCCGACCGGCGGCGACCCGACGCTGCGCGAGACGGACCCGCTCATCAAGCTCAAGCAGGATCTCGAGCGCCGTCTCGAGCGCGCCCGCGTCAAGAAGGAGATCGAGGAGCTCGAGCAGCAGGTGCAGACCTTGGAGGGCTCCGGTCGACAGGCTCCGGCCGCCCCCGTCGGCGAGTCCGACGAGGTCAGGAAGCTCCGGGAGCAGCTCGCCGAGAAGGACCGTCAGCTCGCCGAGAAGAAGGTCAACGACCAGTTCGACCAGATCCGCGGGACGCTCTCGACGCTGACCCAGGCCGTCACGGCCCTCACGACCGTAAAGCCCGTCGAGAAGTCCGGCGAAAGCGAACTGATGAAGTTCATCATGAAGAAGATGGAGACGGACTCGACGCAGATGTCGACCCTCATGAACGCTCTGGCGACGAAGCCGTCCGCGCCGGTCCGTTCCGCCGGGGACGAGCTCGACACGTTCCTGAATCGCGCCGAGAAGCTGAAGGCGATCACGGGTGCCGGTGAGAACAAGGGAGGCCGTCTGTCGGAGATCGAGAGCCGTCTGATCGACGTCGCCTGGGAGCGCCTGAACGGCGGTGGCGAGGGTGGCGGTGAGGGCGGCGTCGAGGACACCGAGGACGTCGCGAAGCTGGCCGTCAAGGAGTTCGCCCCGATCCTGAAGAGCTTCGTCGAGAACAAGATGAAGCAGGAGACCTCCGGCGGTCAGACGGTCACGAGCGAACGGGAGAAGCAGATCCACGAGGAAGCGGCGAAGTTCGCCGTCTCGAGGATCGCCGAGAGCCTGCACGAGCAGGGGATCACGCTCCAGGCCGGTCCGGGCGGGAAGCTGATCGCGATGGTCCAGAAGCCCGGCGCCCCGAAGCCCGCCGCCACGCCGCGTCACGCCGGGACGAAAGTCGTCTCTGAGCACCGCGGCGCCGGGGGCGTCGTCAAGAAGGTTCTGATCGAGCCGACCGACCTCTCGACGAAAAAGGTTTCCCAGACCGCACCCCAGGAAGAGACCGACGGCAAAGGAGGAGACGTGACGCACGGAGTGTTCCCGATGCTGGGCGACGGCGGCGCGACGCTCAAGATCAAGTTCCCGATCCGGCCCGGCGAGATGAAGTACGACCGGAAGTACGCCGTCGATTTCATCCTGTCCGGGATCCGCTCGGAGATCCGCCAGCAGCTCCCGCAGAAAGCCGCGAACAATCAGGAGATCGAGAGCTACGTCGCCTCCGATGCGATCGAGTTCCTCGACGAGCAGCTCCTGGACAAGCTGGAGACGATCGACAACGGTCCGCAGCTGGAGGCGCTCCTGACGGAGTGCGGCGGCGACCAGACGCAGATTGCCGAGATCAAGAAGGCCGGTGAGGAGGAGTCCGTCGCCAGCTACCTCCGTCGCCTGATCATGACGATCCAGAAACACTGGGCCGTCGAGAAGAGCAAGGGCAAGTAGAATAGGAGAGAGCATGAGCAAGCACCCCGAGAACAAGACGGTCCAGGCGATGCTGGTCAACCAGTGCTTCGATCTCTACGAGGAGTCGATCGTGCTGTCGGAGCGTCTCCTGTCGAATTCCTTCCGGAGGATGGGCTTGAGTCCCGAGGAAGTCAAGGACCGGACGCATGAGGCGCTCATCCCGGTCGCGCTCGAGATCCGGAACCAGATGTCGACGCTCGGTCAGGTTTCCGATCAGGCCAACAGCAGCCAGATCGACCGGATGTACGAGGCGATCGAGAAGGTCATGACCGAGGTCCGGACCCTGAACGCGGCTCCCCGGACGTAACGTACCGACATGGTGGAGAGCAACGAGGCCGACGTCCAGATCCGACAGCAGCGGGCGGCCTTCATCAAGGCGTTTCAGGATATCTCCGTCGCGACGGCGAACCTCGCGGCGATCTCGAAGAAGCAGATCGAGATCATGAACAGCATGATCGAGAACACGGCCGGACTGGCCGACACCGTCATGGCGCCGAAGGACGGTCTGCGGGACGTCATCGACGAGCTGATCGACGAGGTCCGCGGACTCCGCGAGGACATCCGTCTCGTCGCGCACGCAGGCGGCATGAAGACCGTGCTCACGGCGCTCATGACCGGCAGGAAGCGATGAGCTCGACGTGTATACGTTCCTTCGATGGTTCCGTCAGACGTACTGCTGGATCCGGCACGGACACGTCCCGGTCGTCGAGAACATCGCGGCGCTCTGGGGGCGGACGCGCTGGTGCCGGATCTGCAAGCGTTGCCGCAAGATCCTGGAGATCCTGTACTGAATTATTCGCTTGACATACGGATGCCTATGGCGGAGAATCTAATTCGTAGGTCGGCAGAGACGCTCGTAGGAGCAAAATAGGCCGCGGCGCGAGTCGCGGCTTTTTTTTATGGCCGAGATGGGGAATGAGACCGTCGTCGTGATCTGCCCGAAGTGCGGACGATTCGCACTGAAAGGGCAGTTCAAGCAGATCGAGACGATCTGCAACGACCGCGACTGCCGGGCGAACTTCCTGGTGGAGGTCTTCCCGGACGGATCGACCGCGATCCGGATCCTTCCCCGACAGAAAGTCAAGGCGTAGGGTCCACCGGACGTAGACGGACCGAAGGCCGCGCAACGCGGAGTGACCTTCGATGGTCCGTTCGTCCTCGCGACGCGAACTCCTCGGGCTCCTCCCTTCCCATGTTCCTTCTTCTTCGAGGGGGCTCCGTGACTCCAAGCGGAGCTCCCTCGCCCCATATACAGGAGGAGCTCGATGAGCTCCACCGTCGAGGGTCTCGATCGCGGCGTCCAGGGGACGTCGGCCACGATCGAGAAGATGCACAAGCTGGTCGCCCTAGGTAAGCTCGACCCGACCCTCCAGAAGATCGCGACCTGGATCCGCATGTCGGTCCCGCAGGACCAGCGCGGCAAGACGACCGAGCTGGCCGACGCGGTCTTCCAGTGGACGAAGGACCACGGGATCTTCCAGTCGGACCCGTTCCAGATCGAGAAGATCGAGCACCCGATCGAGGCGATGCGGCCCGTCATCCAGAATCGCCAGAACGGCAGCTACACGGGCCCCGGGCTCTTCGTCGGCGACTGCGACACCTTCGCGGTCTTCGTCGCGACGCTGGGCGGGATCCTCGGCTTCCAGTACTCCTTCGAGACGGCGAAGGTCGACGCCTCCCGTCCGGACGAGTACTCCCACGTCTGGGCGTCGCTCCTGATCGACGGGAACTGGTACCCACTCGACTCGTCGACGCCCGGCGCCTACCCGGGCTGGCGCCCGCCCGTCACGCCGGACCTGCTGGCACGCTGGCCCGAGCACCCGATCGAGGACGTCGTGAAGGGGGCCGACATGAGCGCATTCAGTCGAGGTCTCGGGGACAATCAGGCCTCGCCGCTCGCGCCGGTCGACGCGGCCTACCCGAAGGACTACATCGCCTACGGGATCCCGAAGGACTTCGGGGCCGGACCCGGCGTGATCCCGGTCGCGAACTTCGACGACATTCAGCTCCTGCCGCCGCACGACACGCAGATCCCCGACGCGGACCTCCAGCCGGACATGCACTTCCTGAAGGCCGCGCCCCTCGTCAACAAGTCCGAACGGGTCCAGTCGATCGCCGGTCAGCCGGACGACCACGGGAACCCGTACTACCAGACCCAGAACGGCCAGCCCTACTACAAGGTCGAGAACCAGTTCTACCCGCCCGGCTCGCGCTGGAACGGCCCGATGGGTCAGGACATTGTCCGGTACGTCAAGACCGGCGCGTACGTCAAGGTCAAGGCCGCGGAATCCCCCGAGAGGCAAGTGAGGACGAATATGGGCAATCCGATGCTGACCAAGAGGCGCAACGTCGTGGTCTCGCCGCGACGGGTCCCGTACGGAGTCATGGAGGGCTTCGGCGACGACACCTCCGGGCTCGTGACGTCGCTCGATCCGAGCGTCTCCGACCCGTCGGCTGGAGCCGATCCCGGCTTCATCACGTCGCTCTCGACGCCGTCGCCTGCTCCGGCGCCTGCCCCCGCTCCGGCGCCGACGCCGAGTCCGGCGGCGACCGGTCCGATCGTCGCCTCCTACAGCCAGCTCCAGCCGACACCGACCCCGGCCGCGGGCTCCTCGCCGTCCGCCGCCGCCGCGGCCTCGGCGGGCGGTTCGGTCTGGGACTCGATCTCGGCCGCCTTCAAGGCCGCCGGGACGGTCGCGCCCGCGGCGATGCAGTCCTCGCTCATGCAGACCGTCATCAAGGCGACGAACGCCCTGGCCGGGAAGAACGTCCTCGCGCCAGGAACGACTGTCCCCTGGTATCTGAACCCGGTCACGCTGATCACGCTGGGCCTGATCGGCGGCGGGACCTACTACGTCATGCACAAGAACCGTCCCGGCACCTCGGGGAGGCGCCGTCGCTACTAAACCGTGCAGCACATCATCTACGTCAAGAGACCCGGCCTCGGCGACGTGACCTCGTCGATCACGGATGCCGCGGTCCAGTCGATGATGCCCGCCGTCCAGCAGATCCTGGTGAACGACGTCCTGCCGATGATGGGCGTCTTCATGATCGCCGGAGCCGTCTCGGCGGCCTTCATCGGGACGTGGTTCGGCCATCGCGCCCAGCGCGCCGCCGCCGGAGTCCGGCGGAACCCCGTCGTCCGGACGCACGTCTCGATGCGGAGGCGTCGATGAGAACCGCGAAGAATCCGCCGTCCTTCATCGTCGTCGACTCTGTGACCGGTCGCGTCGGCTACACGAAGCGCGCGACCGGCATGGGCAACGAGGCGCTCAACGCCTGCGCTGAGCGAGCGCGCGAGATCGCCCGGAAGACCGGCCACTCGCAGATCATCTCCCTCGAGCTCTACAAGCGCTCCGTCGGCCAGGAGCTGAACGTCGCGATGCTCCGCGTGATGGGGATTTCCGAGGAGATCCACCCGGACGGTCGCGTGACCCGGAACAATCCGCGCCGAGGACCGGTCCGCCGGAACATCTACGCCTTCAACAATCCGCCGTCCGGTCCGGCCGACCCGACCGCGGCCCGAGAGCTCGAGCTGTATATCGACAACGACGCGCAGCTGTACCGCTCGCAGTTCATCCCGATCGTGAAGAATCTGATGCTGAAGCGTCGGAAAGGTATCTACAGGAACGATCTGGCGAAGAAGCTTTTCATGTATCTGATGGATGCCGGGGCAAAGAAGTACATCAAGGAGTACGTGGTCTCCTCGGAGAGGCCGAGCTATATTCCGAAGATCGACTCGATGTTCAACCGGAACACGAGACTTCTCGCAGCGAACCACTTCGTCTTCTCGTTCGAGGCCGAGGCCGAGCTCGGGAACTACGACCGGCTGATTGGGCCGGTCTCGAATCCTGGTGGAGAGTCGAACGGATTCTTCGTCATGGGTCAGCATCAGTCCGTCGGCTGGTACAAGACTCGCGCCGAAGCAGAGCGCGTCGCGATGCATATGAACTATCGTGGTGGAACGCACTACCGCGTCGAACCTTCGTACGGACCGGGGACGATCGGTCCGCGTCCAGATCGTCGTCGCATCCGGAAAAACATCTACACTTTCAACAATCCGAAGCGTCCGCTGAACGCGATGGAGCGCGCCGCCTCGCTCTTCAATCTTTCCGTCGCGACCTGGGCGCCCGGAGACGGCGTGACGCGCTACCGCTTCTTCAAAGCGTCCGGACACGGCCCGTACGCCGACTACCACCAGGGTAACGCTGTCTACACGGCGAACGGACGCGGCGAGGCGATGAAGTTCCTGAAGGCGTACGGGATCGGACGGTCTCGGATGAACCCGCTGAACCGTGGCGAGGTCGCCAAGGCCGCACGCGTCGCTCGTCGCTATCAGGACATCTCGCGTCGCGCGAAGCCGTTCAACCGCGAAGCTGCCGCCGAGGCTGCAGGAGTCGCGGTCGGCATGGGCTCGGCGGTCGCTCTCTTCGGAGAGCAGCCGTACAAGCGAGTCGGCCACAAGATCATCAACCGGACTGCCGAGATGGAGCTCGGGCTCCGGAAGAACCCCTGCTCGAATCCGGTCTGCTCGAATCCCAGGCACAAGCACGTCCGGAAGAATCCGTACTCGATCGTCAAGGAATTCAGAAAAGGATCGAAGGGGAAAGCTGCAGCCGAGAAGTACCTTCGCGAGAACCTTACGAGCCTGAGCAAGGACTACTACGATCTCGGTGTTTCCCGTCTTCCATTGTCAGGAAACTGGGGGATCACGGCTCACATCGTTCATAGAAATCCACTCCTCCAGACCATCTTCCTGGCGAATCCGCCGGTCTCAGTCCAGTGGGACCAGATGTCCGGCCGTCAGCGGTACGAGATTCTCGGCTTCGTCGGATTCCCGGAGGCCGTCGCCGCGTCGTACGCGCGCTTCCCCTGGGTCACGCTGAGCCAGTCGGCCCGGACCGCCCTCGAGCGCCAGTGGCTCGACACGGGCGCCGGACGGCGCGGCGGCACGACGACCCGGCGGCGTCGGCTCGCGATGCCGGTCGGCTCGAATCCGCTGAATCGTAAAGAGACGGCGCGAGTCCTTCGTGACGCACGCTACGATCTCCGGCACGGCTCGGCGTTCAGCCCCGGCTTCACGCGCTCGGAGCGTTCTGGTCAGGCGTTCGCGAAGGCGAAGGTAGTCTTTCGGCACGGTCCGAAGAGCGCTAAGCGCGCGGCGGTCAGAATCGCCGACCGGGCCCAGAAGATGGCCGGGACGACGCTGTCGAACCCCGGCGCCCGCCTCCCGAAGCCCGGCACGAAGCTGACGATCGCGCAGGCCCTCAAGCTCGCCGAGCGGATCGGCAACTGGGACCTCGTCAAGCAGTGCCACGACGCGATGAAGATTCAGAAGGCCGCCAACAAGGGCGCGAAGTGCGTCACCTGGAAGGTCTTCCCGATGGGCTCGAAGGACAAGATCGACTCGGTCGTAGCGCTGACGCACTACGGCGACTCGCCGGAGACGATGTACCGGCCGCCGAAGGGCTCGAAGAAGGGCAACCACATGTACCGGCACACCTGGGGCGAGAAGGGCGGGAAGCCCTCCGTCCCGCTGCTCGCCTCCCCGGACGGCAAGATGCTCATGATGCCGCTCGAGGGGAAGAAAGTCGCGGGCGACTGGCTGAGGCATTGAGGGTGAACTCATGATCGGAGCTCTCATATTCGCGAACCCCGGGAAGCCTGTCGCTTCCCGGCGGAGACGTTCTCGTTCCAGAACCGCCCGCACGACGGGCAAGGAGATTCGGATGGCACGCACCCGTACGCGCCGTCGGGCAGGGCGGCGCATGGCGCGGAATGCCAAGGGGCATTTCGTCAAGCGGCGCCGGGCGACCCGGCGGCATCGCAACCCCAGCGGCTTCATCAAGGTCGGCCGCCGTAAATGGCGGAAGATCACGAAGTACGCGACCCGGCGTCGGCGCGGCAGTCGTCGCGGGCAGATCCGCGGCTTCCACTTCCCCAAGCGCTACCGCCGGTCCCGGCGGCGTCGGGTTCACTCGAACCCGGTCGTCGTCGCGAATCCGCGTCGGCATCGCCGGGCCCGTCGGAATCCGTCCCGTCGGTCCTACCGGCACGTCCGCCGGAATCCGTCGGCCTCGTACCGGCTCTCGAGCGATCCGGTCTCGGCCATCAAGAACGCGCTGATGTCGGCGTTCTCGATGGACACGGTCGAGACCGTTCTCCAGATGGGAGTCGGCTTCGGCGGATCCCTGACGATGACGAAGCTGGGCATCCAGCAGTTCTGGCCGACCGGCGTTCCGGTCCCCAGCTACGCTCCGCCGATGATCACGATCCTCAGCACGGCCCTCCTGACGGGCGCGTCCAGCCTGCTCAAGAACCCGAAGCTGTCCGCCCGGATCCTGACCGGCGGTCTCTTCGCGGCCCTCTGGCAGGGCTTCAGCGCCGCGGTTCAGGGGACCCCGGTCCAGATGTACGTGCCGACCCTCTCCGGCTCGCCGGAGACCGACGCCTTCCGGAAGGCGATCGAGGCCGAAGTGCTCAAGGAGCTCAAGGGCGGCGGCGTCCACGGCTACCTGCCCGCGGCGGGTGCCGAGGGCTTCTCGACGTACCTGCAGCCCGCCGGGATCAGCTACCTGCGTCCCGCGGGTTCCGAGGCGTACCTGACCTCGTTCAACACGAAGCAGGCGAACGCCGGTATGGGCGCCTACCTCACCCAGGTCAATACCGAGAAGGCCAACGCCGGTATGGGCCACGACGGTGGGGAGGACGAGTTCTCCCGTCGGGGGATGCCGGAGAAGTTCTAAGCAATCCAGGAGCACCGGAGGGAAACCTCCGGTGCCTCCTCGCGGGGCGCCCTGCGCGGGCCTCCCACGAGGAGTGGGCCACGGACGCCAGCCCACCCGACGGCATTTTGTGGACGAGAGTCCCGGCCGGAAGAGGCGTTAGATCCGAAAGGTGGAACCCATGGCAGATCCGACTCAGGATCCCGCGAACCAGGGCGTGACGGTCGTCCAGCCCTACTACAAGATCACGCAGGGCGTTCCGGCCGCCATCGTGCGGTCGTACAAGCAGCCCCTGTACGACTCCGAAGTCATGCTGTCGACGGCCCCGGCCCGCGAGTTCACGCTGTACCAGAAGCCCGTCGGCCAGATGCTGAACGACGCCGTGACCGTGAAGACGTTCCTATATTCGAACCAGACCCAGGCCGGGTCTCTGGGAACGCCCTTGAGCTTCGACGTCTTTGGGTATAACTGCCGCATCTGGGGCAGCCCGTCGTCCAAGCTGCTGTCGATCGGCAACTACACGCTCGTCGAGGCGGCGGGCGTGGCGCAGGTCGTCTTCGGCCAGGACACGACCTTCCTGACGATCCCGATCGAGGACGTCCCCTCCGGCGTCGACACCGAGGGTCAGGCCGTGACGGATGCCCCGCACGTCGGCTGGGGCGTGAGCGACAACATCTACCGGTTCGACATCGGTGGACGTGCGCTTCACATCAACGCGACGGAACCGTACTCCGTCAAGATCTCCTGGCCGTCGGGCCTCACCGGGATCACCGGGAACCTGCTGTTCCGGTGGTTCATGCGCGGCATCCTGTACAAGGGCGTCTAAGCCGTCCTTCGTGTGCAACTTCGGGTGGCCTTCTTCGGAAGGCCACCCCTTGATGGACTCGAAGAACTAGCAAGGCGCTCCGCACTGTGAGCGGTCCGCTTCCCTGCTGAGTTAGCTCGGAAGGAGACGACGATGAGCTGGGGTCAGGTACCGACATTCCTCCGCGACAAGGACACCGGCAAGATCTACATGAACCCGGCCAAGGACTGGGTTCAGCCGTTCGAACTGACGGTCTCGAAGCCGAACCAGATCATCCAGATCCCGGCCGGTGGCCGAGCGGGCCCCTTCCCGCTGACGGCCCAGTACGACGGCCCGATCGAGTGCTTCTACGTCAAGTGCAACGTCTACGCCCCGGCCGACGATCCGACCCAGCCGGGCGCGCTCCTGCAGACCTACGACATCGACTTCCTGCTCGAGCATCCCGGGAAGCGGATCCAGTTCTCGAACCGCGTCGTCCCGCTGATCGCGCTCTCCGGGAACGGCGGCCAGCCGTACGTCCTGCCGGAGACGATCTTCATCCCGCCGGTCCAGTCGCTGAACCTGACGCTCTTCAACAACGACCTCGTCAACGCCCGGTTCGTCGAGTTCGTCCTGGGCGGCATCAAGTTCTACCCGAATCAGGCGCCCGCCGGGGAGATCAAGGACGAGGTCTGGAAGTACGTCGACCGCCGCGAGCGGACGTACGCCTACTTCCAGACGACCGACGAGGTCGCGATCCTGACGGCGAACCAGGAGAACTTCTTCTTCATGACGATCCCGGACAACTCGGACTTCGAGTCCTTCAAGTTGTCCGCGCAGGCGACCGGCGACTTCCGGTGCCTGATCCGGGACGGCCAGAACGACCGGGCCCTGACCGGCGACCGGATCCACTGGTCGCTGCTGTTCGGAACCGGCAGTCAGATGGTCTCGAGCGGCGTCGGCGCCGGAGCGGGCTTCATCGGCTCGGTCGGCTCGTGGCCCGCCCGCTGGGCGAGCTCCTGGCTGATCCGGCGCTCGACGAAAGTCCAGCTGGACCTCACGAATCTCACCGCGGTGGACAACACGATCAAGCCGGTCTTCGCAGGGAGAAAGATCTCGTATGTCAGCTAGAAAACCGCCCGGACGCCCGCCAGGGCCGCCGAGACCTCCCAGAGGAGGCGGCATGGGCGGTCCGGACCACGAGGAGTACCACAACGAGGGCTGGCGCGACGCCGGTCAGGGCGAGCCTCGTCCGCAGGACGTCGTCTTCGACCCGTCCTGTCCGCCTCAGCCGGATCCCTGCGCGAAGCCTCGGGTCTGCTTCGTTAAGTTCCCGGCCTTCAATCAGCCGCCCTGGTTCTCGAAGCCGCTGATCAAGGTCCGATCGTCGCTCGTGATTCCGGCTGGCTCGATCGGGCTCGTCTTCGACCGCGAGATTGCCGACCGTCAGCGCGCCGTCTCGTCGTTCCTGGGTCTCGACGTCGCGCCGATCGCGCCGCTCCTGAACTCCCAGCTCGAGTTCTGGTTCCAGCTCGGCAAGAAGAACGACGCCCGTCCGTCGAGCAACATCATCCCGGTCTGGGACGACCAGAACCCGTCGTCCTACGGGACCTCCCATGCGATCCAGGCCGGACGGACGACGGTCTGGCCGGGCGTCGGGACTCCCCTGAACTTCTACGAGGCAGGCCTCCAGTTCGGCCTGCGGGGGCGCTGTCAGTTCCAGGGTCTGATCGAGAACCGCTCCGGCGTCGATATCACGGTCCGCGGCGTCTTCGGATTCTACTACTACTGGGCCAGCGCCAAGGGCGGAGCTTCGGAGTTTGAGACCGGGGACTTCGAGGCCTAGAGAAGGAGAGACGATGCCCGCGCCACTTAATCCAAACCTCTGGCCGTCGGTCCTGCACGACGAGGACGGCATTCCGATCGGCCCCCTGAATCCGCTGCCGGTGACCGGCGGAGGCGGGGGCGGCGGAGCTCCGCCGAACCAGCCGACTTTTGCGGCCAACCAGCAGACCGTCGCCGTCCCGGGGACCGCCGCACAGCTCCAGGCCCAGGCCGTCCCGAACGGATTCCAGATCTTTGTTCGGGCTCTGATCACAAACAATGGTACGATCTACGTCGGACCGTCCGCCGCCGACGCCCAGAACCACGCAAAGGCGACCCCTCTCGAGCCGGGGGCCTTCGTCGAGCTCGCCCTGACGGGGGTCTCGGCGATCTGGATCGACGCGGACGATGCGAACGACGGCGTCTCCTGGATCGTGGAGATCGCGTAAATGGCTGACGGAGGAATCGGAAACCAGTCTCCTGCGACGATCTTCCAGGCCCGTCTCAAGACGGATCTGGCGGGGGTCTCGAATACCCTGACCCTTGGTCAGTGCAACGGAAACAAGGTTGTCGTCTCTGGTCAGACGGTCACGATCCCGACCCTTGGTCTTACGACGCTCGTGACCGATCACCTGATCACGGCGGCCGGAGCGGACTCCGGCGCGGCCGGGGTCGCCAGCACGCTCTACTACGTCTACCTCTCGAATAAGAAGGCAACCTTCGCGCCTGGGACGATCCGACTCTCGGCGACGCCGCCGACGCTTGTGAACGGCGTCAAGTATCTCGGAAACGCCGGGAACGCTCTCAACTGGCGCTTCGTCGGCTGGGTCCGCCTGAACGGGACGCCGCAGTTCGAGAGCTCCCAGCTGAACGCCCTTATCGTCAACCAGTACAATCAGCGGCAGCAGTCGATCTTCGCGACCCCCGGATACAACGACGGCGTCGACTTCGGCTCGTTCAGCCAGCCTGCAGCGGCTGTCTGGGCGGCGGCGGCCAGCGGCCCCAGCCGGATCTCCTTCATCTCGGACGGGATCAGCGCGGCCAGGATCCGCTGTTCGGCCATCGTCGAGCCACAGGGGGTCGGCGTCGGAGACATGTCGCTCGGGATCGGCGTCGACTCGACGACGACCTCTCCGGTCCAGACGAACAACAATTTCAACGGCAGCGGAGTCTGGCCGGTGACGACGCCTCCGTACGATCCGACTCTCGCCGAGGGCTACCACACGCTCGATATGGTCTTCGTCGTGACCGGCGCGCCCAGCCCGGTCTTCACGACGATCGTCAAGGCCGGAAATCCGACTCATCCTTTCGTGACGATCATCGAAGCTCTCGTTTGGGTTTGATGTGAACGAATGGCCTCTGGTGGGTCAGGTCCTGGCGGTGGTCCCGGCGGCGGGGGTAGCGGAGCTCCGGCCGATGCGACGTACATCCTCATCGCTCCGACTGCCTTCCTTCCGAACGCCCGAAGCCTGACGGCCGGGACCGGGATCTCCCTGATCGACGGAGGGCCCGGCGGGGCGATCACGATCATGGCGACCGGCACCGACGCCTCGGCGTGGCACAAGACGGGCGACGTCATCGGCGCCGACAAGATCCTGGGGAGCCTCGACGACTTCGCGGTCCGGCTCTTCGCGAACAACCAGGAGTATGGCCGGATCGTCGACAACGGCCCGAACATCCACTGGACCGGACCGCGTCTCCTGGTCGGTGCGACGACGCCGTTCTACCCGAACGCCGACATCGCGCACTTCAACAAGGACCTCGACGACCAGCTGACGATCACGCTCCAGAACCCGAACGCCGGGGCCGCCGGGGCGTCGATCGTCTGCATCAACGACCTGGGTCACACCGGCGGGGAGAACATCCTCGGCAGCGGCTGGCCGTCCGGGACGGACGGCGTCCTGTCCGACGAGACGGCCTTCCTGGGATTCGGGACGAGTGTCGTCCTGGGGACTCAGACGGCGAAGCCCGTCCGGTTCAACGTCGCCAACGTCGAGTGGGGCCGCTTCGCCGCGGACGGCTCATTCTTGATCGGTGCGGTGGCCGGATCCGGCGTCGAGACGGCGATCTTCCGACGGGACGTGAACAGCCAGTCGCTCATCCAGATCCAGAACGCGACGAACGGAACGCTGGCGGCGGCGCTCGCGTACTTCGTCGCCGCCGGGGCGCCCGGCCAGTGTCGGGTCGGCCAGACGTCGTCCGACTTCACGCCGACGTCCGGCTTCGGGAACGTCGCCGCCTCAGAGGCCTTCGTCCAGGGGAACTTCGTCCCGCTCTACGTCGGGACGGTCTCGACGGACCCTATCCGCTTCGTGACGGACGCCGTCGAGCGTGCGCAGTTCCTGTCGACCGGCGAGTTCGTCCCGACGGCCGACGCGACCGGCTCGGTCGGTACGAACGCACGCCGCTGGAGCCTGATTCGGGGCGTTACGATCACCTCCGGCGACCTCGAGCTCGAGAACAGCGACGCGAGCGCGAAGTGGACGATCCGCGAGGCGAAGCCCGACGACGACACCGAGGACCCACGGAAGCTCTACGTGATCGACCGTGTGGTCGGGAAGAAATACATACTGCCGCTGCAGGCGGCCTGACGGAGGGACGATGGCGACACTCAAGATCCCGAAGGGTCCGATCACGATCGCGAGGGGCGTCCACGACGGCGGTGAGCCCGCGATTGTCGTCACGGTCTCGTCCCAGCCGAGACTGCACCTGGGCGCGAAACATCGTCTCCCGCTCCAGATGAAGGAGTCGGACATGAAGTTCGAGGACACCGACTTCAGTCCGGAGGGAAAGGCCGCGCTCCTGCTGGTCCTGAAGGAGCTGGACGACAAGATCCACGCGAAGGCCCTCGAGCAGGCGAAGGTCGTGGCATCCGAGGCCGGACTGCAGCTGGAGATGTAGACTATGGCGTCAGGTGGAGGTCCCAGCGGCCCCCGGGAGATCGCCCCGGTCGGAGACGTCGTCGACAAGATCGGCACGACCACAGCCGTCAACGCCGTGGTTCTGGACGCCGTCCAGTCGACCGGTCTGATCGGGATCGGGACGATCGTCAACACGGGCGGCGTGAACGACATGGTCGTCCGGGAGACCGTCACCGACAAGTACGGTGTGGTCAATGCGGTCGAGCATGTGATCCCGGCGGGCTGGGACTACGTCCTCGACCCGCAGACATACTTCTGGACTCCCGGCTCCCAGTCCCGTCCGCCCTTCATCGAGTACAAGGTCGAGGTGCGCGACAGCTTCGCGGGGAGCCATTCGACCTACGAGCTCCACTACGTCGACATCGGGGTCGGCACCGGTCCGGGGGCCGGAGGCGGCCCGCCGGGAGCCTGGACTCTCGTCGCGAGCGGACAGACACCAATCGTCTCCGGAGCGACGGTCAACCTCGCTTCGGTCCCGCTGCCGGGTGGCTCACCGTTCGTCTACGTCCCCTTCGTCACGTTCGATGCGCCCGGAGGGGCGCCCCTGGCGCTCTCCCAGGGGAGCACGCTCGCGGCGCCCCCAATGGGCGCCGTCTACTACGATCTGGTCTTCAGCGGCGGAAACACCGTCCTTCAGGCTCGGTCGAACGCCGGAACTCCCTCCTGTACGCTGAACTGGGCTCTCTACAAGGTGGTGCCGTAATGCCGACGGTTCAGAGGTTCAATACGGGCCGGTCGTCGCAGTTCCTCGACTCCTCTCCGACCGCCGTCTTCACGGTCCCCGGCAACCTGACGACGACCGACAACGACAAGATCTTGTGGGTGCCGGGACGCAACACCTACGTGAGTCAGGCCACCGCTCAGGTCAAGGTCGCCCCGGTCGGCGCCAACATCACCGTCGACATCCAGCTGATCACGAGGTCGACCGGTGCCGTCGTCTCCACGCTCGGAACCGTGACGATTCCCGACGGAAATCTCGAGGGAACCGTCTCGTTGTCGCTCACCCAGATCCTGGACACCCAGGCGCTGGCGGCGGTCATCACGAACGTCGGCAGCGGGACGGCTGGGGCGGATCTGACCGTCCAGGTCTTCTTTTAGACTGTAAGAAATGGCCCACTCCGATACGTCCTGGACCGCGACGGTGGCGAAGGTCCTCGTCGAGTGCCGCGCCTCGGGCGGACAGGGCCGAATCGGACAGAATTTCCCGGCGGCTGGAGGCGGAGGCGGCGCCGGAGCCTACGCCCGCAAGGCCGGGATCGTGACGATCATCGGGAATCCGTACCTGATCCGCCAGGGCCTCGGGGTCAACGGGGACGGGGACGAGTCCTTTTTCATCAATGGCGCCACCGTTCGCGCCGAAGGAGGCCACGCGGCCCCCTTCGAGCCGACCGGCGGCGCTCCGGGTCTCGCGTCGAACTCCGTCGGGGACACGACGTTCGACGGAGGGACCGGAGCGACGACGACCTTCGCGCTCGCTCCGGGCGGAGGCGGCGGCGGCGGCGGCGGCCGGGAGGCGGCCGGTCAGGCGGGAGCGGTTCCGACGGGAGGAACCGACGGCGACGGCAACGGCCCGTCCGGCGGGGATGGCGGGGCGATCAACGCGAACGGCGTGAACGGACAGTCCGGAGGCGGCGGTGGGGGCGGCGGGGGGACTGGTGGCCCTGGCACCAGTTCCGGAAACGGTGGGGACGGCTGGATCGTCGTCTACGACGACACCTCGGGCAACGGCTGGGCCGGGGTCCTGGCGGGGACGTCTCCGGCCATCCACACGGTCGGCAGTCCGCCGCCGTTGCCGCCTCCACCCGTAACGACCAGGAATGCTGCTTTCATGATGTGATCGGTGTAGACTAATGGAGACCGGGGTGAGGAGGCTGGGTGAACCTTCTGTTGTCGGTGCTCGCGATGTCCAGGGTCGATCCTCCGTCCGGAGCCATCAGCCCGGTCTCCTGGACGATCATCGTCGCCCTTGGGACGGCGCTCATGGCGGTCTCCGGATTCGCCACGAAGTGGCTGTCGAAGTTGTACGAGGACTTGAAGGCCTGCAACGCCGCAAAGCACAACGAGGCCGAGGAGATCCTGGCGATGCTCCGGGTCGCCCGGAGTCAGATGGAACGGCACCGGGACCGGGACCGAGGAGGTAAAGTCGTATGAGCATCCTGACAAAGAGGACGGCGAGAATGCTCTGTATCAAATCGGCGATTTCCCGTCGGGAGCTCGGCGAGGAGGCCCAGAAGCTGGTCGAGCTCGCCGAAGATCCGTCTATCCCGGACGCCCAGAAGGCCGAGGCGCTGCGGAACCTGGACCTCCTGATCGACCGGCTCGAGAAGAAGGTCGAGACGAGGAAACGGCTTCAGTCCGGCGAGCCGGACTAGTATAATTGGACAACCGCCCGTCCCTAGCCGGGCGGTTCTGATCCGGCGATCGGTGAGTACTGGCGGAAAGCCCGGGGCGGGCGGGAAAATTGATAGAGGAGAACAGTATGGTGGACGAAGCAGTGGGCGGTCAGACGGGCAATCCCGGAAACGGCCCGGTTCCAACTCCCGTGAAGGTCGCCTGGAAGACCACGGAGTTCTGGCTCAACACGTTCACGGTCGTCGTGGGCGCCGCGATGACGATCAACTCGCTCATCCACCCGAACCCGAACGACAAGATCACGCAGATCCTGGGCGTGGCCGCGATGCTCCTGGGAGCGACGGGCCACACGGTCTCCCGAACCATCATCAAGACGTCGGCCCAGATCCTTCTCGTCGGAGCCTTGGCCCTGGCGATCGGATGCTCCGCGATCGACGCAAAGACGCTGGCGGACTTCCAGACGGGCGAGGCGCTGATCCTGAAGGATATGGCGAAGTACGTCGCAGCCGACGTGGCGGCCGGGAAGACCCCCGTCATCGGTCAGGCCGCCATCGACGCCCACGCCGCGAAGATCAAGGCCGACCCTCGCTCCGTGGACCCCGCGGAGGAGCAGGCTATGATGGCGCAGTTCCAGGCCTACGTCGCCAGCGACCCGAAGCTGTCCGCCGGGACGATCCGGGCCTGGAACGGAGAGGTCAGCGGGCACCTGACCCTGTTCACGTCGGTCCATCGGTAGTCCCTGAAGAACGAAGGAGAAATTCCATGGGTCCAACGACTCCCGCACCCGTCCCCGCTCCGGCGCCGTCCGGACTCGACTGGTCGGCCATAGGTGCCTCGATCCTGGCCGACGCGAAGGCCGCCCTCGGTGCGGCGGCCACCGGATTCTTCACCGCGCACCCGAATGCGCTCGCCTTCCTCGAGGATGCGAGCATCGAGGCGGCGAAGTCCCTCGTCCTCTATGCGATCACGTCGGATCCCGACGCGAAGGCCGACCTGAAGCTCCAGGTCGACCTCTGGCGTCAGGGAATCAAGGAGGAGGCCGACGCGATCGTGAAGGACATCGTCGACGCGGCTCCGTCGACCTTCATGGTCATTATCGAGGACATCGGGAGGATCGCCATCGGTCTTGTCCCGGTCGTCCTGAAAGCGATTCCAATCTAAGGACGGAGGATCCGATGCGAGTCTACGCGGCGCCGGGGTATGGCCTGGGGACGCCCGAGGATCAGAACTTCCGGCGCCTCTCGCCGAAGTCCCGTTCGATCATCGCCGAAGAGCTCCAGCATCCGGACTCCCATGAAGCGGTCCACTGGATCCTTCGGCAGCCGGACCCGGAACGCGCCCTGGCCGATGCGATCACGGAGAACATTCGGCAGGCCTCGGGCACCGCGACGGGCCTCGGCGATGGACTCGGCAAGAGCTTCTTCAAGAGGCTGGCGAAACTGCACAGCCGGATCCTGCATTCGATCGTTCGGATCCACAAGAAGATCGATCCCGGTCTGCACGCGCTCACGAAGAAGAAACGCCGGGACCACTCCGGGGCGCCGATCCTGAATAAGCCGACTCCAGCCCCTACTCCCGCCCCCGCTCCGGACCCTGGCTCATCCTCCTTCGCTCCGGCGCCGACGCCTGTCCCGATGCCCGCTCCGGTTCCGAGTTCGGATCCGTCCTACCAGATGCAGACGCAGGGACCGGTCAACTACGTCCAGGAGCAGCCGCCGCCGGACCCGTCCGCGTCGGCTCCAACTCAAGACCAATCGACCGCCGCTCCGGCGCCTGTCCCGGCCGCTCCGGCGCCCGTCGCTCCTGCTTCCACCACGCCGTTCACGACCGGGACCGACGAGATGGCCGGACTGCCGTCGGCGTCCGGCTACACGCTGACCGTCGAGGGTCAGACGATCACGAACTACCCGGTCGACATCACGCAGATCTCGTCGCTCGTCCAGTCCGGCACGCAGCCCGGAGACCGCTTCGAGATCTCGGCCGACGGAGTCGGGACCGGGCTCCGCGTCCGGACGACCTCCGGATTTATCTCGATCCCGGACTCGCTGCGGGCCCAGGTGACGGTGATGCCGCGCGGTCAGGTCCTCGCGCTCCTGACCCAGGCCGCCTCGAACGTCGCCGCGGCCGGTGGGCCGTCCGGACCTACTCCCGTTCCGCCTCCCAGCAGCGGTGGCAGCGGAATGCTCTGGCTGCTCGGGGCCGGTGGTGCCGCCGCCGTTGCGGCGATGTCGATGGGCGGTAAGCGACGGTGAGGTTCGTCCGACGTCCCGGTCTCGGATTCGGAGTCAGCGTCGATCCGACCGCCGGTCTGCCGGGCGGCGGACCGATCTCGGTTCAGTTCTATCCGTGTCCAATCCGGTACCTCGCGGACGGCACGGCGCAGACCTCCGAGGTGCCGCCACGTCTCCCCGGCGGCCCAACGACGGGAGTCTGCAACGACCCAAGGTCTCCCAGCGCCTGGACAAACATCGACATGTCGAAGCCCTTCAACGGCCTGAAGAGGTACCTCGACGGAATCGAGATGGTCTGGATGTCGACCGCGGCCGGTGGACTTTCGGGGACCGTTATCGGCTGGAATGTGACGCACGACGGGATTCAGGAATACACAAAACGAGTCACTGCCAAAGCGACTGAGTCACCGATCTACGCTCCGTTACCTCCCGGGATCGACGGGACAGTCAAGAGAATCCCAACCGAGACGATCAACGACAAAGTGACCTTGGACTACGCGATTGCTCTCGATGCAGCGACGGAGAAAAGCCCGGATTCGAAGTGGGTCTACTACGACCCGGTCGACTGGTCCGGCTACACGGTCCTGCCGGACGGATTCCTCGCTCCTGAGGACGGCGGCACGGCGGTCTTCGCCTCCGACGACACGCTGGACGGGATCCAGAAGCAGGTCGGCGTCGCCGGGAACCAGTGGTACTGGATTATCTACACGCACCCGCAGACCGGCCAGCAGAAGGCCTACCTGACTCAGCACATCAAGTCGAAGGAGAACATCTTCACGAAGATGGGCAAGATCGGCCCGCTCGTGATCTCGATCGTCGGGACGGTCTTGTCGCCGTTCACGTTAGGGGCCTCCGAGGCCGTTGCTGCAATCCTCGACACGACGATTGCTCTCGAGCAGAAGAAGGCCGCTGCTGCCGCCGCGAAAGCCCAGGGACAGCACAACGCTGCCGTCCTGCAGGCCCAGGTCGACTACCAGACGACCCAGGTCAACCAGCAGGCCGATGCCGTCTACCAGCAGAACCAGACGGCCTTCCTGGCGGCCGGGTACACGCCGACCGTCTGGGCTGGCCTGACGCTCGACCAGAAGACCGCCCTGATCCAGCAGGCCGCCGCCGGGCAGCTCCAACCGACACCGGCCGCGCTCGCCGTCATCCAGCAGACCGCCCAGGCGGCCAGTCAGGCCGTTCAGTCCGCCTCCGCGCAGGCGGCGACCGGAGCGACCGTTCCGTCTCCTGGTCCGTCCAGCGGTATGCTCCTCCTGCTCGGCGCTGGAGGTGTCGCCGCGCTCGCAATGGCGCAGGGGAAGAAGTAGTCATGGACCCGAAGACCGCCTACGCCCGGGCCCTCTCGGCCGCCTTCGCGTCGGACATCGACCAGCCGTCGGTCGCGGCGGCGATCCAGAAGGGCGGTCTGACGAGGGACCAGTTCACGTCGATCGTCTACAGGGACGTCGTCCGGGGCCTGACTGGCGTGCCCGGTCCGGCGCTCTTCCCGGCCGTCCGGGCCTTCGCGCGGCAGGCCGTCGACATCGACGCGATCAAGACGTCCCAGGCTTCCGGACTCTCCGACGCCACCTCGTCGGATATCGGCGGAGCCTCCGGGCTGGTCGGTGCCATCGCAGGCGCGGTCGGCGCCATCTGGAGCGCGAAGATCAACACGGACGCCCAGAAGAACCTCGCGCAGATCCAGCTCCAGGAGGCGCAGATCACCCAGAACTCCCAGTCGCTGGCGGCGAAGTCCGCCCTGATCCAGAATGCCACGGCGAACGGCCTCCTGGCGACGCCGTCCGGAGCCCTGGCGGCTCCGGTCACGCCGCTCTCGCTTCCGGATGCGATCTCCTCGATCGGTGGACTCCCCACCATCGCGATCGGCACTGCGGCCCTGGCGACCATCATTGGCGCGTACTACGCCTCGAAAGGATGAGACCATGAGAACGATCAGCAGGCGCCCCGGAGTCCGCGTCGTCCGTCAGGACCCGATCGTCTACGTCAACACGGCGACGATGATTCCGGACGGGATGCACGGGATCGACGACGGCTATCACCACGAGGGATGGCGGACCGCGACGATGATCCCGGATGGAATGCACGCCTACTCCGTCCACGATCACACGTCGTTCGCGACCGAGCCGGTCATCAACAAGCTGATCGTGAACGGCATACCTCCGGAGAAGGCCCGGTCCACCGTCCACGCCGCGGCCAAAATGGTCCGGCAGTCAAGGTCTGGGCTCGGCGCGGATCAGGTCATCGACAAGACCGCCGTCATGGACTCGGTCTTCCAGGAGCTCCTCGCCAAGGGAGTCCCGTCCGAGCGTGCCCGGATCCTGGTCTACCGGGCCTCGGCCCGATACCACCGCCTGAGCGGCCTCGGCGACGGAGCGACGGTCGACGCCGCCGTTCTCTCGAAGGCCCAGGACACGCAGAGCCAGCACCGGGCTCTGCTCGATGCGTACGGCACCGCGTCCTCCGACGCTGACCGGCAGGACATCCGGAACCAGCTGGACGCGCTCTACAACGACTGGACCCAGTACGCCGTCGGCGTCGAGGGAGGAGCGGCGCCGTACCAGTGGGACAACACCGATCCGACCGCCGCGGTCCTGATCGCTGTCCGAAACGACATCGCCAATACGAATGCTCTGATCGACGCCGGAAAGGCTCAGACCGCTCTCCAGAAGCAGATCGTCGTTTCCTCACAGGCCCAGGGGCCGAGCGCCCTTCCACCTCTGCCGAAACTGTCGGACGTTCCATGGTACGTCTGGGCCGGAGGCGCCGGTGCCGGTCTCCTGGCGCTCAAGCACATGCTCAAGTAGACAACGCGCTCTTCGGGACGTAGAATAAGGGAGTCCTGTAGAGTGCCTAGCGGGGAGAAGAAGAAGGAGAGAGGTATGCCGTCGAAGCCGCAGCTGATCGACATGATCCGGACGGTCCCGGAGGTCGCCGTACGACTCTGGGCTGGCGGGATCCCCTGCCCGAGCGACGACGGCGTGAGGATCAAGTTCGAGGATCGGGCGCCGGTCTTCCATCCGGACATCTACCAGGAGGCCGACAAGGTCTACAAGGTCCTGGCAATCCGCTGGGGTGGTCGGATGCTCCGGACCATCCAGGACGTCCTGGACCTCCGGCACGCGGCCGAGGACGCCTTCCTCGAGCATCTCTTCCAGAAGGACAACATCCCAAACGTGCTCTTCGTTCCGGCGGGCGAGACGGCTTCCGGCTACTACCGTGCGATGATCCCCGCGGACCTGCTCAATGAGGGCGGCCGGGTGATCTCGCACTGGACGGCCCGTCCGGATGTCTCGAAGGCGCTCCGGTACAACGTCCTCTGGATCCAGCTGATCACGGCGGACATCCTGACCGAGATCGCCCGTCAGGCGCAGAACCAGGGCGTGAAGATCGTCTACGACATCGACGATCGTCTCGACGCGATCCCGGACGGGAATCAAGCGAAGACTGTCTACGGAACTCCCGAGAAGCAGGCCGAGATCGACGCCATGATCCGTGTTGCGGATCTCGTGACTGTCACGACGGAGCCGCTCGCCCGGCACTTCGCCGAGAGGTATCCCGGAAAGCCCGTCCGCGTCCTGCCGAACATGCTGACGGCGAACGTCCTCCCGAAGCGGCAGCCGCCGAACCCGGCCTTCGTCCGAATCCTCTGGGCCGGATCGGCGACCCACAAGATGGACCTCGCGATCGTCGCCCCGGCGATCCGGGAGCTCCTGCGGGAACGCGCAGGGAAGGTCCGCTTCACGCTCTTCGGCGAGCGTCTGCCGGAGGTCCTGGCGGACTGCTACGAGTGGGTCGACCTCAAGAAGCCGGTCGACTTCGATAGCTACCACGACGAGCTCGCTGACATCGCCGCAGACTTCGGGATCGTCCCGCTCGAGGACAACGAGTTCAACACCGGCAAGTCCGGCTTGAAGGGTCTCGAGTACGCCGCGGCGGGCTACCCGCTTCTGTGTTCCCCGGTCGCGGAGTACCCGTCGATGGTCCAGGCAGGATTCCCGATCGAGCTGGTCCCGGACGACGGCTGGCCGGACGCCCTCCGGCGCATGGTCGACCTGACGCGCGCCGAGAGAGATGTGCTCGGACGAGCCGCGCTCCACTGGGTCTGCGAGAACCGATGCATGGGCAAGACGAGGGCTTCTCAGTGGGCCGACGTCGTCTGTAACCTCGTTCCGAAGACGCCGAAGACGGAACTGAAGCTGGTGAAATGATGGCGAGACTCGACACGGCGATCGACGTGGCAACGGAGTACGCCTACCACCTCTACAGCGTGGACGGCGTTCCCCAGGACAAAGCCATCGCGATCGGCGTCTCGGCGGTCGTCCGGGCGGCCCGTGCGAATCCGTCGAGGTTCGTCACGCCCCGGGCGCAGCCGGAGTCCGCGCTCGGCTGGTCCGGTGCGGCGCTCGCGGCGGTCGGATCGACGCTCTCGGCGATCGGTTGGCTCAAGACTCTGTTCGGCTGAGGATACAGATATGTCGTCTCCAAGCGATAAGAACCTCACGAGAGCGTTCCCGAATCTCGATTACGGGAAGGCGGAGGAACTGTCCGATAAGCTTAAAGAAGCTCTTGGATCCGAGGACGACGACGCCATCGACAAGGCGCTGGAGTTTGCGAACGAGGCGCTCGGCGGACACGGCGTCGAGGCGATCCAGGGCGACGGCACCCACATCGACAACTACTGGCGCGACACGGTCCTCGTCTATGTGAACCTCGGAGACACGTACGATACGACGATCCTCTACGACACCGAGAACGAGGAGTTCTCGATCGGCTCGTGGGGAGATTTCATGGAGGAGTGGGAGAAGGACGGGGAAGACGAGGATTCAGCGACGAAGGCCGACGAGGATGAGGAGGAGGAAGAAGAAGGAGACGACGAGGATGAGGAGGACGAGGAGGAGACCTCGGACTCCGAGGAAAATGTAGAGGAAGCCGGAGAATAGACATGCTGACCGCAGAACAGAGCAACGCCGCCGCTGCCGTCCAGGCGAGTCTCGTCGCGCAGGGCGTCGACCGGTCCCGCGCCGCGGTGCTGGTCCGTCGGGCGGTCGGACGCGCCTCCGTCTGTGCGGGTGGCTGCGGGGACTGCACGAACTGCTGCTGCTGCAGCAAGGGACTCGGTGCGACCGCTCCTCCGATCGCGACACCTTCGGCAATCACTGCAGGGACGCCTCAGCTGATCTCCACGATCGACACGGCCGGGGACAATCCGACCGTCGCGGCGGTCCGGGACATCGTGGGGAAGTGGTCCTGGCTGATTCCGGTCGGTGGCCTGCTGATGTCGGCGAAGTCCAAGGTCACGGCGTGGCACGCCGCCAAGACCGATCCGGCGTACGCGGCCAGCAAGAGCCTGAGGCGTCGGTGATCAACCTCTTCAAGTTCCTGCAGAGAAAGAAGCCATGTTACCGCTGCGCCGGGAATGGGACTGTGACGTACATGGGACTGGATTACTGCGTGATCTGCCTGGAGGTCATCATGAGGATGCCCCCGGTTGTCG
>Ga0210402_10000194_pt1 | contig 70506 bp, 68 predicted proteins | sample IncBWC7MmetaG_FD_161055 | JGI IMG/M metagenome (GOLD analysis project Ga0210402, IMG submission 161055) | Forest soil microbial communities from Barre Woods Harvard Forest LTER site, Petersham, Massachusetts, United States - Inc-BW-C-7-M | ecosystem: Environmental > Terrestrial > Soil >...
CTGGGACTTCAAAGGTTGGACGTTGAGTTCGCCGATATGGTTCTGCGCCATCAGGGCGGTTGTCTCGGGCTTGAGTATACGCGCGCCGTCGAGAACCCCACCGTTCAGCACCATTCGCAGGAAAGCCACATAGTCCGGGCCGGTGGAGAACAACCCGCCACCGCCGGCGAAGAATTCCGGTTTCGTCTGCGGCTGCGGTGGGATCGGTTCGAGCGATCCGTCGGGATTTCGCGCATGCGTCTGCGCGGTGCGCGCTGTCTGATCCGAGCCCGGCATGAAGCCGGTGTCGTACATGCCAAGCGGGATGAATATGTGCTCGCGCATGTAGGCATCGAGGTCCTGGCCGCTTACTGTCTCGACCATACGGCCGGCCCAGTCGATGTTGATGCCGTACTCCCAGCGTTCGCCCGGTTCGAAGGCAAGCGGCATGTTCAGTGCGGCGAGCTTGCCCGACAACACGGTGGGAGCGCCGGTGGCTTCGACGTACCGGTTCAGCTCCGCGCTCCAAACGTGATAGACAAAGCCCGCTGTGTGCGTGAGCAGCTGCCGTAGCGTGATCTTGCGCTGCGCCGGCCGCAGACGGGGCTTGCCGTCTGCGTCGAAGCCGTCGAGCACCTGCGGATCGGCGAGCTCCGGCATGATTTCGCCGGCCGGCTGATCGAGCGCGAGCTGCCCGCGCTCGACGCACTGCATCGCCGCGACGCCGGTGACCGCCTTGGTCATCGAGGCGATCCGGAATACGGTGTCCAGGTCCATCGGTGGGCCGTCGGCCTTGCTGCGTGTGCCGAACGCGCCTTGGTACAGTGTGCCGTTGCGATCCGCCGCCAGCGCAACAACGCCAGGCACGCTGCCTGAACTCGCTGCATCGCTCAGCAGCCGGTTAATGGTGTCCACCGTCATTCCTGTTCCCCCGAGCCCCGGACGCGCAGTATGCCGCGCAGTTGCGCCGGCTGGCCAGCGGGGCAACAATGGCCGGACCCACGAAACCCGATCTTCGGAGGCGTCAGGATGATCGAGAGCGAAACCATCGTCACGACCAAACACGGCAAGATGCCGACATTCATGGCCGCTCCTGACCGCTCTGATCAGTCTCCGGGCATCATCTTCTACATGGACGCGCCGGGCATCCGCGAAGAACTGCGCAACATGGCGCGGCGCATTGCCAAGCACGGCTATGTCTGCCTGCTGCCCGACATGTACTACCGGCTGGGCACCGTGCGGTTCGACATTCCGCGCCGGGACGATGGCATGTCGGGCGTGATCCGCGCATCGATGAACAGCCTGAGCATTCCCTTTGTCAACGACGACACGGCTGCGATGCTCGCCTGGTTCGACGCGAACGACCGCGTGAAGCCGGGGCCGGTCGGCTGCGTCGGACACTGCATGAGCGGGCGCTACATCACCTCGGTGGCGGCGGCATTTCCCCACCCCATGGCGCGGCCGCGTCACTGTACGGCGTGGGTATCGTCACCGACAAGGAGGACTCGCCGCACCTGTCGCTCGCCAAGATCAAGGGCGAACTTTACTATGCGTTCGCGGAACACGATCAGTCGGTCCCGGCGAACGTTATTCCCGATTTGAAGGCGGCGTTGAACAAGGTTGACGCGAAGGCGACGGTGGAAGTATTCCCTGGAACGCATCACGGCTTCTGCTTCGCGGAGCGTGCGGTGTACGACACGCTCGCGTCCGAGACGACATGGACGAAAATTTTTGCCCTATGGGATCGCCATTTGAAATAGTGAGGCATTTGCCATGGACGAGATGATTGCCGGCACGCCGGTGTTCACCGGCGAGAGGGCGCATGCAGGTTACCGGCTCAACCGCATGGCGATGTCGCTGACCGATGCGGGTCATCGTGCGCGGTTTGTCGCGGACGAATTGGGCTACGCGCGCGAGATGGGCCTCGACGAAACCGAGGTCGAAATGGTGCGACAGCGTGACTGGAAGGCAATGAACGACGCCGGTTGCAGCATCTATCTCCTGATCAAGATCGCCGGTTCACTGGGCCAGTCCCTGCTGCAGGTCGGAGCGCACACAAGCGGTCGGACACTGGAGGAGTTCATGGCAAGTCGGAAGGGACACTGACCATGGGTCGGGTTGTTGGCGGCATCGGTTCTTCGCACGCGCCATCGTTCGGCACGGTGTACGACAAGGGCCAGCAGAAAGATCCGATGTGGGCACCTTTGTTCGACGGCTACGCACCGGTGCGCGCTTGGCTGGAATCGCTGCGACCGGATCTCTACGTGATCGTTTACAACGACCACATGAACCGGTTCTTCTTCGACGCCTACCCGACCTTTGCGCTAGGCGCCTGCGAGGTGCATCCGCAGGCGGACGAGGGCTGGGGCAAGCGGGATCTGCCGGACATGCGCGGCGATCCGCAGTTTGCCTGGCACCTTGCGCGCTGTCTGGTGGAGGACGAGTTCGATCCGACCATCTGCCAGGAGATGTCGATCGACCACGGCGTCATGTCCTTCATGCCGATGCTCGCCGATACGAATTGGCGCACGCCGGTGGTGCCGATTGCGGTGAACGTGATTCAGCATCCAATTCCGACGGCTCGGCGGCTCTACAAATTGGGAGCCGCGGTGCGGCGCGCGGTCGAATGCTACGAAAAGGACATAAATGTCGTCGTGATGGGCACCGGCGGCCTGTCACACCAACTGCAAGGCGCGCGCTTCGGGTTTGTCAACCAGGAATGGGACAATCAGTTCCTTGACCAGATCGAGGACGAGCCGGAGGTGCTGGCTAGCCTGTCGCACCGTGACTATATGGAGCGCGGCGGCACCGAGGGGATCGAGATGATCAACTGGCTCGCGATGCGTTCCGCGCTCGGGCCGTCGGTGAAGCGGGTGCAGCGCACCTACCATGCACCAATGATCACCGGCTACGGCCTGCTGGCGCTGGCGCCTGTCTGAGACCTGGCGCGTTACCGTCGAACACTCCCTCTGTCACCGTCATGGCCGGGCTTGACCCGGCCATCTGCCGCGGACAAGTGTCACAACGGATGGCCGGGTCAAGCCCGGCCATGACGTGAAAATCGGGCGCCGACTACCCGGCTGCCTCTGGTTCCTCCAATCCGGCCAGCCGATTCATCTCGCGCCAGCTTGTGCGATAACCGGGCCGCATCACCCGCTCGCCGACGGCGCCGACCTCGTCGAGCCAGCGGCGCTCAGTGCTGTCGGCGTCAGCCCAGCACTCGGCGACGGCCTGCGTGCGATCGGCATCCGTGCCGTCGGTCACCACGCCGTCGATGCGTGTGCGGAAGGCCACTTCCAGCGCGTCGCGTTCGGCCCGAATGGCGGCGAGGTGGATCGGGAATTCCTCCAGCATGGCACGATGCAACTGTTCATGGCGCCACCAAAGGGCGCTCGGTTCGAACCGGTCGGTCGGTCGCGGACCATGTGTCGGCAACGCAATGCCAGGCAACACCGGCTTGAAGATTGACGTGCAGGGGGCAGCGGTCGCGGTCACCCAATGCACAATACGATCGCCCGACAGTTCGGATACCAACGAGCCGACCGTTTGCCCTCCCCTATCGCCGTCCGCCGCGTGCATGCAGATCGTGCGGTTCGCTGTGTCCTGCGGATGCCAGTCGGGGTCGGATTCCGCCGTCGCACCGTGGTCGCGCAGGATCGCCATCACGTCAGCCGCACGCAGTTGGTTGGCAGAGCGCTGCAGCAATGCAGTTGAACGCATGCAACGGGCGTGGCCATGGCTGATCGCGTCCTGCTTCATGTCGCTGAACGAGGCTGCCACATCGAGGTCCTCAGCGCCCCGGCACCAGCCTTCCTTCCGTGCATGGCCGATCAGACTCGCGCTCGTCCGCATTGCACCTCGGCCGATGCTGTAGGCATTGGAAATCGAACGGATGCCGTCGGCGCGTTCGACCGCCCACATGCGTCCGACGGTCTCCAGTACATAGGCCTCACGCGGATCGGCGATTATGAAAGAGTTATGGTAGTAGCGCGTCGTTACATGGCCGCAACTGCCGCCCTGGCCGTATTGCTCGATCAAAGTCGTGATCACGTCGACCGCCTGAGCCGCGCTGGCGGAGCGTTCGAGGGCAAGACGCAACAGGTCCATGCCGAGCAGCGCCGGCTCCTGCTGCGGAGGGATACGCGCGTGTACCGCCTCGTTGCCGATTACCACGCCATGTTCGTTGGCGCCCATTTCGGCCCCCCATAACCAGAACGGCCGGCACAGCAGCACCGCGAATGTCTCGCGAACCTGTGGGATGTCGATATACGTGCAGTTCAAGCGCGCGCCGTCGGCGTGATGCGCGCCGGCGAAGAACTCCACAGTCTGCGCCTCGTTGCGTTCCCGGTCGCTGTTCTTGCCGAACAGCACGCCTCCCGTCGCGGTGGCGCCAGACAGAGCTACGATCGTGTCACACATGTTCGTCCTGCTCGGTTATTGCCATCGGTTGTGCCATACGCCCGCAGCGGAATAACTCGGAATTCCTACCCCGGTTTCCCGCCGCTTGTATCCGCGATATACCAGGGGTGGCGCGACTGGGGAACGGTTTCCAATGATAACAGAACAAAGAAGACGCACGGCAATGCCGAAGCCGAAGCTGACCGGGGAGGTTTTCAGGCTGGAGGAATTTCTACCCTACAGACTGTCAGTTGCCGCCAACCGGGTATCTCGACTGTTTGCCCGCCGCTATTCCGAGGCCTACGGCCTGAGCATTCCGGAATGGCGCGTGCTGGCGATGATCGGCCGTTTCGGCACGCTGTCGCCAAGCGCGGTCGGCGAATGGACGGCGATGGACAAGGTGAAGGTTTCCCGAGCCGCTGCAAGCCTGGTGGCGCGCGGCCTGCTGCGGCAGACGCAGGACCCGCGGGATGGGCGTGGCCGCCTGCTGCACCTCACACGCAAGGGCGCGACGGTGTATCAGGGCGTGGTGCCGCTCGCATGCGAGCTTGAGGAGCAACTTGCCGAGGGCATGAGCCGCACGGAATGGAGCAACCTGTTGAAGGCGCTCGACAAGCTTAGCACGCATGCCCAGGGCTTTGAAGGCGCCAATCAAGGCGCATCGATTGATTGAGAACAGCACCGGGCCGGCCGGACTCGCGTGTCACGAAAACTTCGCTAGGATCACCCGATGCAATGCGCCGCGGGCAACAGCCCGGCCGGCGCGGCGACGCAGCATAGGGAGGCACCAGCATGTCAGGATCAGAAAACGGCAGAAGTCCGCGCTCGGTGGCTCTGGTCGGGCCGTACAGCAGCGGCAAATCGACGCTGTTCGAGGCGCTGATGGAGACGGCTGGCGCGCCGGTCAAGCGACCGGCCGACCCGCGCAACCGACCAGCGACCACCGAGGTTCGCTTGGGCCATTGCACCTATCTCGGCGATGCCTGGTCGGTGCTGGACTGTCCAGGGTCCATCGAGTTTGCCTATGAGACCAGTTGTGCGCTCGCCATGGTCGATCTCGCCGTGGTGGTGTGCGACCCCGCACCCGCCCGTGCGCTGACCGTCGCGCCGTTGCTGAAGCTGCTGGCGGATCAAGGCGTGCCGCATATGCTCTTCATCAACAAGATCGAGACGCTGGAAGGCAGTGTGGGAGACACGATGGCGGCGCTGCAAGGTTACGCCGGTTCGCCGCTTGTGCTGCGCCAGGTGCCGATCGTCGATGGCGAGACAGTGAGCGGCTATGTCGATGTGGTGAGCGAGCGCGCCTATCGGTATCGCAAGGGCCAGCCGTCGGAGCTCATGCAAATTCCATCGGAGTTGCAGGATGACGAGCAGGACGCGCTGAACAAGCTGGTCGAGGTGCTGGCCGATCGCGACGACACACTGCTCGAGAAGGTGCTTGAGGACGTCAAGCCGACAACCGCGGAGATCTACAACGACCTGCGCAAGGACCTCGCGGCCGGCGCGGTGATCGAAGTCCTGGTCGGCTCGGCGGAGAACGCCGGCGGCGTGCGCCGGCTGTGGAAGGCGCTTCGCCACGACACGCCGATGCCGCAGGAGACCGCCGCGCGCAAGGGCGTGTCGGAAGACGGACCGCCGCTGGCACAGGTCTTCAAAACCGTGCATGCCGGCCACACAGGCAAGCTTTCCCATGCGCGCATTTGGCGTGGCACAATCAAGGACGGGGTAACGCTCGGCGGGACGCGGCTCGGCGGCATATATCGCATGCCGGGCGGCGAGCTTTCCAAGGTGGCAGAAGCAGTCGAGGGGGAAGTTGTCGCGTTGGGACGTCTGGATGGTGTGCCGACTGGCGCCACGATTTCGCCGGGTGGGACGCCGGAGCAACTGCCGTTCCCGCAACCCCCGCCACCGGTCTATTCGCTGGCAATCGTGACCTCGGATCACAAAGACGATGTGAAGCTCAATGGTGCATTGCAGAAGCAACGGGAGGCAGACCCGACCCTGACAGTCGAACACGAGCAGGATACCAGCGAGACCGTGCTGCATGGCCAGGGCGAAATGCACCTGCTCGCCACGGTTGATCGTTTGGCGAAGGACTACGCACTGAAGGTGGCGACGCATAAGCCGCAGGTCGCCTACAAGGAGACGATCCGGCGCGCGGTGCACGAACATGGCAGGCTGAAGAAGCAGAGCGGCGGTCACGGGCAGTTCGCCGATGTGAAGATCGACATCGCGCCGCGCGCGCGGGGCGAAGGCTTTGCGTTCGTCGACAAGATCGTCGGTGGGGCGGTGCCGCGCAACTTCATTCCTGCGGTCGCGGAGGCGGCCGAGGAGTCGGCGAAGAAGGGGCCGTTCGGGTATCCGGTGGTGGACATCTCGGTGACGCTGGTGGATGGCGGATTCCACTCGGTCGACAGCTCCGATATGGCGTTCAAGACCGCGACCAGCGTGGCGATGAGGGAGGGAATGGCAAAGGCGGACCCTATCCTGCTGGAGCCGGTCAACCGCGTGACGATCAGCGTGCCCAACGAGTTCACGCCGCGAGCCCAGCGTCTGCTGACCGGAAGGCGCGGACAGATTCTCGGCTTTGCCGAGAAGGACGGCTGGCCCGGCTGGGACGACGTGGAGGCGTTGGTGCCGGAGGCGGAACTGCACGACCTGATCATCGATCTGCGCTCGCAGACGCTGGGACTGGGCACCTATCGCAAGCGCTTCGACCATCTCGCTGAATCGCGCGCCGAGATCAAGCGCGGGGCCGCCTAGCGATGACGCTGTTCGATCTGACCGGCAAGGTGGCCATCGTCACCGGCGGCAATGGCGGCATCGGGCTTGGCATGGCTCAAGGGATGGCATCCTGCGGCGCGACGGTTGTAATTGCGGGCCGCGACGAGGAAAAGGCGAGGTCGGCACTGGCATCTTTGCGCGAGCTTGGGGCGCGCTGCGCGTTCATGGCGGCCGACGTGACGAAGAAGGCCGCGTGTGTAAAGCTGGTGTCGGATACGGTGGCGGAGTTCGGCCGGCTCGATATCCTGGTGAACAATGCCGGGACGGCGATCCGCAAGATGCCGCAGGACTATACCGAGGAAGAGTGGCATCACGTGCTGGACACCAACCTGACCAGCGCCTTCCTGTGCTCACAGGCCGCGTATGCGCCGATGAAGGCGGTCGGCGGCGGGAAGATGATCAACATCGGCTCGATGATGTCGCTGTTCGGCGCGCCCTACGCCACGCCGTATGCATCGAGCAAGGGCGGCATCGTGCAGATGACGCGTGCGATGGCGACGGCATGGGCGAAGGACAACATCCAGGTGAACGCGGTGTTGCCGGGATGGATCGACACCGATTTGACACGGCGCGCGCGACGGGAGGTCGAAGGACTGCACGTGCGCGTGGAAAACCGCACGCCGACTGGCCGCTGGGGCGTGCCGGTCGACATGGCGGGCATTGCGGCGTTTCTCGCGAGCCCGGCTTCGGATTTCGTCACTGGCACGGCGATCCCAGTCGATGGCGGGTATTCGATCGGGATGTAACGCCGTCACGCCCAGTCGAATGAACGTGCAATCGCCTTGTGCCAGGAATCGATGAGCGACGTGCGGCGGTCCCGAGTCATCGTGGGTGTCCAAGTGCGCGTCACGCCCCAGTTGCTAGCAAGATCGTCGGTATCCTGCCAGTAGCCGACAGCCAGCCCGGCCGCGTAGGCTGCACCAAGCGCGGTGGTTTCAATCGTGCGCGGGCGGAGCACAGGCACGTTCAGGATGTCCGACTGGAACTGCATCAGCAGTTCGTTCACGACCATCCCGCCGTCGACGCGCAGCGTGCTGATCGGGATGCCTGAGTCGCGCTGCATCGCCTCGATAACGTCCAGCGTTTGGTACGCCGTCGCTTCCAGGGCGGCGCGGGCGATATGGCCGGCGGTGGCGTAGCGCGTGAGGCCAGCAATAACGCCGCGCGCATCGGCACGCCACCAAGGGGCATAAAGGCCGGAGAAGGCGGGGACAAAGTAGACATCGCCGTTATCGTCAACCGAGGCGGCCAGGGTTTCGATATCGGCGCTGGTTCTGATGAGGCCGAGGTTGTCGCGCAGCCACTGCACCATCGCACCGGTGACAGCAATCGAACCTTCCAGTGCATAACAGGCTTTCTGCTCGCCGAGCTGCCAGGCGACCGTGGTGACGAGGCCGCTGGTCGATGCGACCGGCGTCTCGCCGGTGTTCATCAACAGGAAGCAGCCCGTGCCGTAGGTGTTCTTCGCCTCTCCGGGAGCGAAGCACGCCTGGCCCATCAGCGCGGCCTGCTGGTCGCCGTGGATGCCGGCGATGGGAACGCCATCCAATGCGCCGGTTGCAATACCGTAGATCATGGAGGACGGCATGATGCGCGGCAACACGGCGCGCGGGATGCCGAAAGCGGCGAGCAGCGTATCGTCCCAGTCCAGCGTCGCCAGATTCATCAGCTGCGTGCGGCTGGCGTTGGTGACGTCGGTCAGATGCAGTCCGCAGAGCTGCCGGAGCAGCCATGTATCGATCGTTCCGAACAGCAGGTCACCGGCTTCCGCAAGCCGGCGCGCGTCGGGTACGTTGTCCAAAAGCCAGCGCAGCTTGAGGGCGGAAAAATAGCTGGCGAGCGGCAGTCCGGTCTGTGCGCGGAACCGGTCCTGGCCGCCATCGCGCGCGTAGTCGGCCACCAGGGGATCAACGCGCGTGTCCTGCCAGACGACAGCGTTGTGCACCGGCTGGCCGGTTATGCGATCCCACAGCAGCGTCGTCTCGCGCTGGTTGGTGATGCCGACCGCCGCGAGATCGCGCCCGCCGAGGCCAGCGCGGCGCAGCGCATCGGCGACGACTATCTGCGTGTTCTGCCAGATCTCGAGCGGATCGTGTTCTACCCAACCAGGTTGAGGATAGATCTGCCGATGCTCCATCTGCGCCGTGGCGACTGTCTCGCCCGTCCGATCGAATATGATGAAGCGAGTGCTCGTCGTACCCTGGTCGATTGCACCAATGAATCTGGTCATCCTGTCTCCGGGAAACCTCACAGCCACAGCGGATCGATCGGCCCCTTCCCCGCCAGGACCGCCGCGATGTTGTCCAGCGCGCGAAATCCCATCGCGTTACGCGTCTCGACCGAGCCGCTGCCGATATGCGGCGACAACAACACGTTATCGAGCCCGGCAAACCGCAGATCAAAGTCAGGCTCGGACCGGAACACGTCGAGGCCGGCGGCAAACAATTGCCCCGATGTCAAAGCATCATACAGCGCATCCTCGTCTACCAGGCCGCCGCGCGCGACGTTCACCAGCACAGCGCCGCGCGGCATCAGCGCCAATGCCTCCGCATTGACGATCTTGTCGGTCGCCGGTCCGGCGGGCGCATGCAGCGACAGGAAATCGCAATGCGGCAGCATGTCATGGAAGGACGCGAAATACTGCGCCCCCCGCTCAAGGTCCGCTGACACACGGTTGCGCGAATGATACAGCACCGTCATGTCGAAGCCGCGCGCGCGCTGCGCCATTGCCCGCCCGATGCGGCCCAACCCCAATATACCGAGCGTCTTGCCGGACACACTGACGCCCAGCAGGTCGCCCTGCCCGATGCGGTAGCGCCAGCCGGCGCGCATGATCTTGTCGTATTCATGGGTGCGGCGTGCCGCAGCCAGCAGCATCATGAAGGCGAAGTCGGCGGTGCATTCGGTCAGAACGCCTGGCGTGTTGGTCACGAACAGTCCCCGCGCCTTCGCCTCGGCCACGTCGATGTGGTCATAACCGACGCTGCTGGTGGCGCCGACGCGCACGCTCGCAGGCAGGCGGGCGATCGCATCGGCAGTCAGTGGCAGCGTGTTGGTGAACATGATCGCATCGGCTTGGTGTGCGGCGGCGGCCGCGATCACCTGCGTCGCCGTCATGTCGTCTTTGCCTTCCACCACCAGCGCATCGAATTCGTTCCGTGCGCGTACAACCACGTCGCGCGGCATCAAGGCGGCAAGCAACAGTCGTGGCTTCATCGGCATGTCTCCCCGTTCGGGCGTACTCTAGGTCATCGCAGTCACGCCTGCCACGGATCGACGACCGGAACCGAGAGATCGGCAAAGTGCTTGGTATTGTGCGTTGCCAGCGTGGCGTGACTGGCGATGACGATGCCGGCGATCATAGTGTCGCGCATGTCGCCGGGCCGCCCGGCGCGTTGGCGTTCCGCCATCAGGACAGCGGCGGCGTTCGCCGCGACCGTGTCGAACGGCACGATACGGCCCTGAATATCGTCCTCGATGACGCGTTCGAACTCGGTTTCCAGCGACGCGCGGCGGCGGCTCTTCGGCAGCATCTCAATGCCGTTTCGTATCTCGAAGACAGTGATTGATGTGGTCCACACCGAGAGCTCGGCCTGGCGATCCAGCCACAGCTTTACCGCAGAATGCTGGTGTCGCTGCATCAGTGTCGAGATCACGTTGGTATCCAGGATCACCATCTAGTCGAAAGTTACCGGCTTTATCTTGTAGCCGCGCAACTCGGGAATCTCTTCGCCCTTCCGCAGTCCGATACCGGCAAATCGCGCGGCGATGCGTGTCCCCAGTCCAACCTTCGGTCGCGCCTCTTCCTTAACCGCATCGCGCAGGATGGCCCGCACCTCTTCCTCCATGCTCCAGCCATGTGCGGCGGCACGGCGCCGGAGCTTCGCCTTTACCTCATCTTCCAGGTTGCGCACGACGAGTTGGGCCATCTGCCGCTCCTTTGATATCATGATAGCGACCAGTCGCCGGTTGTGCAAACCGAACGCTTGCCACGCTCGGGCCGACCGGCTTGACTGCCTCCGGCGACCCACAAAGCCGAGGACTTGATGCCATCAGCTCGACTTGCCGTTGATATCGGCGGCACCTTCACCGATCTGGCGCTCGAGCATGACGGCAGGCGCAGCACAATCAAGGTCCTCACCACGCAGACGGCGCCCGAGCAGGGTGTAATGGCCGGCGCACGCGAGATTCTGCGGTCGTCCGGTGTGGCTGCCGCCGATATCGGCATCGTCATCCACGGCACCACGCTCGCCACAAACGCGGTGATCGAACGCAAAGGCGCGCGCACGGCGCTGCTCACCACGCAGGGTTTTCGCGACGTGATCGCGATGGGCAACGAGAGCCGCTACGACCAGTACGATCTCAACATCGTGCTGCCGGAGCCGCTGGTACCGCGCCACCTGCGTCTTCCGGTTCCCGAAAGGCTGGATAACGAAGGCAACGTGCTGCTGCCGCTGGATGTCGGAGCGGTTCGCGCGCTGGTGCCTGTGCTGCGCCGCGAACGGGTGGAGAGCATCGCGGTCGGCCTGCTCCACGCTTTCGTCAATCCCGCACATGAACGTCGCGTGCGCGACGTGCTGACCGAGGAGCTGCCTGACATTCCGGTCTCGCTCTCCAGCGAGGTGTCGCCGGAGATGCGCGAGTGGGAACGGTTCTCCACCACCGTCGCCAACGCCTATGTGCAGCCCGCGATGGCGCGCTACCTTCGCGGGCTGGCCGATGGGCTGCGGGAGATCGGCATCTCGGGTCCGCTGTTTCTCATGCTGTCGGGCGGCGGACTGACCACCATCGAGACCGCCTGCCGCTTGCCGATCCGCCTGGTTGAAAGCGGCCCCGCCGGCGGCGCGATCTTCTCGGCCAGTATCGCTCGGCAATGCGGCATCGCGAACGTGCTGTCGTTCGACATGGGAGGCACCACCGCGAAGATCTGCCTCATCGACGACGGCCGGCCGCAGACATCGCGCGCCTTCGAGATCGCGCGCGTGGGTCGGTTTCGCAAGGGTTCGGGTCTGCCGCTCCGGATACCGGTGATCGAGATGGTGGAGATCGGCGCCGGCGGCGGCTCCATCGCGCATGTGGACACGATGGATCGCATCGCGGTCGGACCGGAAAGTGCCGGCGCCGATCCAGGGCCGGCCTGCTACGCACGCGGCGGCACCGAGCCCGCGGTCACCGACGCCAATCTCACCCTCGGCCGCTACGACCCGGCTCGCTTCGCCGGCGGCACGATGCGGCTCGATGCCGCGGCGGCGCACGACGCGCTGCTGGCGCGCGTCGGCGGCACGCTGGGACTGACGGCGGAGATGGCCGCGCTCGGTGTGGTCGAGATGGTTGACGAGAACATGGCCAACGCGGCGCGCGTGCATGCGATCGAATCCGGCAAGACCTATGAAGGCCGCACGCTGATTGCATTCGGCGGCGGCGGGCCGGTGCATGCGTGCCGCGTCGCGGAGAAGGTCGGCATCAAACATGTGCTGGTGCCAACGGGCGCCGGGGTCGGCAGCGCGATCGGGTTCCTGCGCGCGCCGGTGGGCTACGAGGTTGTTCGCAGTCTGTATCAGCGATTTTCCTCGTTCGATGTTGCCGCTGTGAACTCGTTGTTGGCCGATATGGTAACCGAGGCACTGGCGGTAGTTGAACAGGGCAGCTTCGGTGCGCCGCTCGCGCAAAGCCGCGTCGCCTATATGCGATACGTGGGGCAGGGACACGAGATTCCGGTACCACTGCCTCCCCGTCCGCTGAACGAGCACGACGTAACGGCGATCCGTGCCGCGTATGATACGGAATACATCAGGTTCTACGATCGTCCGGTGCCCGGCTCCGATGTGGAGATCATGAGCTATTCCGTCGTCGTGGCGGCAGTGCAGCAGGATGAGCCAGGCGCACCGGTCGCCGGGGACGAAGCGTTGTTCGCGCCGGACGCCGTGCCGGCCAGGACGCAACTGGTGTGCGACACAACCGCGGGCGAAGTTTCGCCATGGTCGGTCTATTATCGGGCGGCGCTTGCACCTGGCGTGCGGATCTCCGGCCCGGCCATCATCGCCGAAGACGAAACCTCGACGCTTGTCAGCCAGGGCTGGAGAGCAACGGTGAACGGACTCGGTTACATCGAACTGACGCGGGAAACTGACTGATGTCGCATGAAACCAACGCACTGGCGCAGATCCATCGCCAGATCATGTGGAACCGCCTGATCGCCGTCGTGGAGGAACAGGCGCAGACGATGATCCGCACCGCCTTCTCCACCACGGTGCGCGAAGCTGGAGATCTGTCCGCCGGGATCTTCGACCTCGCCGGACGCATGATGGCACAGGCGGTCACCGGCACACCCGGCCACGTCAACTCGATGGCGGAAAGCGTCGGCCACTTCCTGCGGAAATTTCCCACCGACACGATGCAGCCAGGCGATCACTACATCACCAACGACCCGTGGCTGGGAACCGGGCATCTGCACGATCTCACCGTCGTCACGCCCGCCTTCCACAACACGCGCATCGTTGGACTGTTCGCAAACACAGCGCACGTGATCGACGTCGGAGGCCTCGGCATGGGCCCCGAAGGCCGCTCCGTATTTGAAGAAGGCATGTACATCCCGATCGTCAAATGCTTCGACCAGGGCCGGCCAAACGAAACCTTCTTCGACATCATCCGTGCCGGGTCGCGCCTGCCCGTCGAGCTCGAGGGCGACATTTACTCGCTCTGCGCGTGCAACGATGCCGGCGCGCACCGCCTGGCCGAGATGATGGACGAGTTCGGGATGGACAGTCTCGACCCGCTCGCCAACTTTGTCTTCGAAAGCTCGCGCCGCGCCACGCTGGCCGAGATCGCCCGCGTTCCCAAAGGCACCTACCGCGCCGAGATCAGCTCCGACGGCTACGAGGAGCCCGTAACACTGAAGGCCGAGATGACCATCCTGGATGACGGTATCGAGGTGGACTACGCCGGCACCTCGGGCCTGTCGTCGCGCGGCATCAACGTGCCGCCCGCGTACTGCCGTGCGTATTCCTGCTTTGGAATCAAATGCGTCGTCGCGCCTGACATCCCGAACAACTGGGCGAGCCTCGCACCATTTCGCATGAAGATCCCCGATGGCTGCATCCTGAACGCGCCGCATCCCTATCCGGTGTCTGTGCGCCACGTGATCGGCCACCTGCTGCCCGACCTGATGATGGGCTGCCTGCACCAAGCCGTTCCCGACCGCGTCACCGCGGAAGGTGCATCCGCCTTGTGGAATCCGCCGTTGCGCGGCGGCGCATCGGTATCCGGGCAGGCGCGCGGCAATCGCCGGGTAGTCCCTGACTTCGAGATCATCACGTTCAACTCCGGTGGCACCGGCGCGCGCCCGAACAGCGACGGGCTGAACGCCACCGCCTTCCCGTCCGGTGTGCGCACGATGCCGGTCGAGGCAACCGAGAACGTCGCGCCGATCGTCCTCTGGACGAAAGAACTGCGCCCGGATTCAGGTGGCGCCGGACGCACCCGCGGCGGCACCGGCCAGATCATGGAGATCGGCGCGAAGTGCGACCTGGAATTCGCGGTCAATGCCATCTTCGACCGCATCGCCAATGCGCCGAAGGGCCGCGAGGGCGGTCTTGACGGGGCACCTGGCGTGGTCGCGCTGAAGTCCGGCAAGACGCTGCGCACCAAGGGCTTTCAGGTGATCCCCGACGGCGACCGGTTGATTCTGAAACTACCCGGCGGCGCCGGGATGGGCGATCCGACACAGCGCGATCCGGCCTTGGTAGCGCGCGATGTGCGCGACGGTTTGGTTTCAGCGGAGAACGCGCGCGCGCTGTACAAGGTGATCGTCAACGGCGATGGATCGGTGAACGATGCGGCGACACGGAGTTCGCGCGCATAAGGGACAGACTGACTGCGTCCCGCAGGTTCCGGCCTTGCGATCCAGCCGCACATCAACCATGACGTATCGCGTTGTCCTGCTTCTTATCTTGCTTTGCTGGCACATTTCGCCCTGTGCTGCAGCGGAGGACGCGCTGCAAGCAGTCCTTGACCGGCTCGGCATCTCGCTTCCCGATCAAGTGTCGAATCGCTTGCCAATCGCCTCCCGGCTCGACCAGCTTCGACGTGAGCCTTGCGACCAGACTGCGATCTTCGATCTCGGGAAAGGCCTGGAAGATGCCGGCTACCGTCGTGAGGCCGCCACCGCATTGGTCAGCTTTTCCGAGCACTGCGGCGGCAACGAGGGCGCCCTGCGGCGCGCCGCGAACATCCTTTTGAAGCTCACCGATTACGGGAAGACAATCGATATCACCAACAAGATCGTCGAGCTTACGCCGTACAACGACAACGGATACTACCTGCGCGCACGGGCCTACGACGGTATCAAGGACTACAAGCACGCCATCGCCGACTATGTCACGGGTATCGAATTGTTCGGCGACAAGGATCGGATTTCCAGCAACAGCTACATCAGGTTGTCGGACGCCTACGCCGCGCTGCAACAGTACTGCGAGGCGATGCGCCCGATCGAGGCATGGGTGGCGATCAATCCGGCCCGCAACGACACCAGCCAGACAAGGGCGATCCTCGCAACCCTCGCCCAGAAGGGGAACTGCTCGAGCGAAACCTCCGGCCGCGGCGAAACCATCGCCGTCAGCGGTGCCGGGAAACAGATCAATGTGGCCGTGCAGGTGAACGGAACGCGCGGACGCTTCCTGCTCGACACCGGGGCCACGTTTGTCCTGGTTCGGCGAACATTTGCCGCCTCGGCGCGGCTCCACGTGCAGGACGACGGCCGCATCCGACTGCATACGGCGAACGGCATCGGCAGCGCGATCCTGGGCCGCGCCGACACGGTCAGGCTCGGCACGATAGAGGCCAGGAATGTCGCCGTTGCGGTGCAGTCGGACAGCGATGCCGCCTACGGCCAAGGCATCGACGGATTGTTGGGGATGAGTTTCCTGTCGCGGTTCGACGTGCGGATCGACGAGCGTGCGGTGATGATCCGACCGCGGACGGCGACCAGGTAGTTCTGCCGGTGTGTGCTACCGGCAGTCGCCGGCCGACGCGGTCGCCGCACTGGACGAGACGCCACCACCGATGTTACGCAGCCAACATACCTTGCGCGCCGATCGGCCGCCAAGACGCAACGACGAGGACGACCAATGGAAGCGGCCATCGAAAAATCGGCAATGCGCAAAATCTATCTGCGACTGCTGCCGTTCGCGATCTTCACTTATTTCCTTGCCTACATCGACCGCATCAACGTGAGCTTCGCCGGGCTGACCATGCGCGGCGACCTCGGTCTTTCGGCCACCGCATTCGGCTTCGCCGCGGGCACTTTCTACTGGGGCTATTTCATCTTCGAGGTTCCCAGCAACATCGTCCTGGAAAAGGTCGGCGCGCGCATCTGGATCGCGCGCATCATGATCACCTGGGGCATCTTCGCGGGGCTTACCGCGCTGGTTGTCGGCGCCAACAGTTTCGCCTTGGTGCGTTTCCTGCTGGGCGCCGCCGAAGCCGGCTTCTTCCCCGGAATCGTCCTGTACTTCACATATTGGTTCCCAGCCCGCCACCACGCCCGCATCGTCTCGGGCTTCCTGATCGGCCTGCCGATTGCAGTGGCGGCAGGCGCGCCGGTTTCGACAGCTCTGCTGGGTCTCGATGGAGTCCTGGGTCTGCGCGGATGGCAGTGGATGTACATCGCCGAAGGGGTTCCGACCATCCTGATCGGCATCCTCACCTTCTTCGTTCTGACGGACCGGCCGGAACAGGCGACGTTTCTGACCGCCGAGGAAAAGACCTGGCTCAGCGCGAAGCTGCTGGCCGAGCGCCAGGCCAAGGAAGCGGTGCGGACATTCAGCCTGTTGCAGGGAATGTTCGATCCCAAGGTCCTGCTGCTGGCGCTGAACTATTTCGGCATCGTCGTCGCAAGCCTCGGTGTGCTGATCTTCGTGCCGCAGATGATCAAATCGCTCGGGGACCTGAGCAACATGACGGTCGGTTGGCTCACCATGATCCCGTACATCACCGGCGGCATTGGCCTTGTGGCGTGGGGGCGGCTGTCCGACCGCATGCACGAGCGGCGGTGGAACCTGTTAGGCGCGTGTGTGGTTTCCACGATCGGGCTGATCATCGCCGGCATGACGATGGGCACCTGGTGGGCGATGGTCGGCCTGTCGATCGCGACGTTCGGGTTCTATGGATCCAAAGGGCCATTCTGGTCGATGCCATCGATGTTCCTCACCGGCACGGCGGCGGCGGCCTCCATCGCGTGGATCAACTCGATCGGCAACCTTGGAGGGTTCTTCGGACCTTGGTATGTCGGGGTGGTGAAGGACATGACAGGCAGCTTTGCGGGCGGCTTGTACGGGCTGGCCTTCCTGTGCCTGATGTCTTCGTTCGTCTGTGCGTTCTTCCTGCATATCCCGGACCACACGGCCGATCTGCCGGACGCGGTGCCCTCGGAGGCGAACTGACACGCCAACCCATCAGGGCTGGCGAGCCTCCGCCTCCGAATACACGAGAGGCACCGCCGCCTGCGGCGACTGCAGCCAGAACGTGAAGCTCTCCTCGATGTAGAGCCGCACGCGTTCGGCATCGTGGTCGAGATAACCGATGGAGAAATCCTGCCCGACGGTCAGTTCGAAATCCCCGCCCCGCGTCGACAACACGACCGCACCGTGCAGCCCGGGCGCCCATACCAAAGGCCCGTCGATCAGGCGGCGGACATGTTCGAGAACCGGATAGCCGTCAACCGTCGCTTCGGTGAGGCCAGTGTAACAGCGCTCACTCAGTGCCACGGCAAACGGCCCTTCAACGCCGGCGTCGCGGAGCCTGTTCAACGCCGTCGCCACAAAGTCGGGATAATTCGCATAGTCATCGCTGAGTTGAATGGTGACGTCGCCGCGACGTTCGCAAATGCCGCTGATGCCGGCGGCCGGATAGCCATGGAAGATCGCGCGATCCTCGGCGATGGCGATCCTGCGCGCCGCCTCGATGATCGGATCGGTATCCGGGTCCTTCGCACCGCGATCGATCGCGTCCAGTTCACTGCGCCGCATCTCGAACGGCAACCGCAATTCGACCAAGGGCAGCACCTGGCGCAGGCGCGCCTCCACCCTGCCAGATGACGGCGGCTCTACGGGATTGCTGCGACCGATGCCGACGGCTGATGCCTCCCAGCCTTGCGGGCCAACGAAATCGACCAGCTTGCGCGCAGCCAGCGTCGTCTTGAGCGTCCGACGCGCTTCCTTTTCTATCTCCTCCCACGCCGCGTCGGAGATCGGCGCCAGTTCCCTGTACAGATGGTTCATCGCTCAGCCCTTCAGACTGCCAATCGACAGGCTGCCGCCAGCACCGTCGGTCCCTTCAGCCGAGGCGCCCACTTCCCGGATCGGTCCCTGGCTGAACAGGTACGTCTTGAGGTGAGTGCTGAATTCGTCGTCATGCCGACGGAGCCATTCCAGCAGCATCGACGCATGCTCCTTCTCCTCGTTACGATTGTGCAGGAGCACCGCCTGCAATTCCGCGTCGCTGCTCCCCTTGATGCGCTGATCGTACCAGTCGATCGCCTCCAGCTCCTCCATAATAGTCGAGATCGCCCGATGCCGGTCGAGAACGTCCGGCCCCAACTTTTCCCGTTCCTCGTGCAGAACCTCGCCCGCCATCCGCGCACCCCATCCATTTCGCACTGAAAGCTGATGTTGCTGTGTGCGCCGCGACTTCACAACCCCAACATGCGAACGTGACTGCCGGTCGCATAGCACAAACGCTTCAGCGGCATTGCCCAGAGCATTGCCGAGCCACGACAGTCATGCTGTCCTATCACAGATGGACAGCATGCTGCTCTCGCTGCTCGGCTTCTCGGTGGCGATGTACATCACGCCGGGTCCGAACAACGTCATGGTTGCCGCATCCGCGGCGAATCACGGCGTCCGCGCGACCGTGCCGCACATGCTGGGGATCGTGGTCGGCTTCGCCCTGATGCTGACACTTGTTTGCGCCGGCCTCGGCTCGGCGCTGGTGAGATGGCCGCTGTTGCTGCCACTGTTCCGCTGGGCGGGCGCGGCATGGCTCGTCTGGCTCGCCTGGCAGATCGCGAGTGCCCCCGCACCGGGTGAAGGCGGAAGAACGCGCGTGCTCGGCTTCGCTGGAGCCGTGGCATTTCAATGGATCAATCCAAAGGCATGGCTGATCGCGGTCGGCGCCGCGAGCGAATATCTGTCACCAAATCAATCCCTCGTCGCACAGCTTGCCCGCATCTTCATCGTCTTCCTCGCGGTCGGAATGCCATGCGTGCTGGTCTGGGCGCTGCTCGGCAGTGGTGCGGGTCGCCTGTTGCGGTCGCCGGCGCAATTGCGCGCGTTCAACGTTGCCATGGCCGTTGTGCTTGTCCTGTCGGTGCTGCCGGTGTTGATTGAAGACTGAAGACCGGGAGGATACGACATGAAGATCACCCGCATCGACGCCTTCCAAGTGGCTTGGTCGCCCGATGACAAGCCCACGCAGCGCAGCGCCTTCGTGCGCGTGTTCACCGATGATGGGATCGACGGCATTGGCGAGGCATCGCCGATGCAGGGCGGGCTCGCATCGCTTGGCATGATCAAGCACGATCTTGCGCCCTCGCTGATCGGCAAGGACCCGTTGGACCACGCGGTGTTGCTCGACACGCTGCTGCACACCTGCGTCAAGCTCGGTCCCGAGGGTGCGCTGACCGGTGCACTGGCGGCGCTGGACATTGCGATGTGGGACATCAAGGGCAAGCTGACCGGCCTGCCGATCTACAAGCTGCTCGGCGGCGCATGGCGTACCGCGCTGCCGTTCTATGCGTCGATTGGCGGCAACGGGGATCGCAGCCTGGATGACGTGTTGCGCGTGGTCGAAACACGGCTGAAGGACAAGCCGGCCGCGATCAAGATCCGCTTCGACAATCCGCGCACCGAACTGGACCGCGATATCCCGGGAGACATCGTGAAGGCGCGCGCGGTGCGAAAGCTGGTGGGCGATGGCTTTCCACTCGCATTCGATGCCAACAACGGCTTCACCACCGGCGGCGCGATCCGCGTGGGCCGGGTGCTGGAGGAACTCGGCTTCTGGTGGTTCGAGGAACCCGTGCAGCACTACCATGTCAAGGCGATGGGCGAGGTCGCCCGCGCACTGGACATCACTGTATCGGCCGGCGAGCAGACCTACACGCTGGCTGCACTGGCCGATTTGATCGACGCCGGCGTGCGCATGGTGCAGCCGGACATCGTGAAGATGGGCGGCATCACCGGCCTGACGCGCTGCGCCGCGCTCGCGCATGCGCATGGGGTGGAACTGGTGTCGCATCAGACGCAACCGATGATCGGTCACACTGCGAATATGCATGTCGTTGCAGCGCAGTTGCAGGCGAGCAAGCCGATCGAGTGGAACGATCCATCGACGCGCACGCACGCGGTGTTCGAGAACCCGCCAAAGCCGGTGGACGGGCTGTTCCATCTGCCGGATGGGCCGGGACTTGGACTACGTCTCGATGAGGCGGAACTGGCGAAGCGCCTTGTTGCACTTTGAAGAAGATTTTCACCACGAAGACACAAAGACACGAAGGGTTCTGTTAGCTCTTCGTGTCTTTGTGTCTTCGTGGTGACCTATTCTTCCCACCTGACGCCGTACTCCCTTACTGCCGCCTCGCGCGACACATAGCCGAGCCGCACATCACGCCGCACAGATTCCGGGTCGCGCTGCTTCGCTGGTCCCATGCCGCCGCCACCAGGCATCTCCACCACCAAGCGATCGCCCGGCGGCACGACCCCCAATCCCTTCGGCTTCAGTTCCGCACCGGATGCTAACGACAGCCGCCCCGCCTGCCCCGGCCCGCCGCCGTGACGACCGCGCGCCGGATATTTCACACGCTCGAACCGCGCAAAAATACCAAATGCCGCATCCTCCCGGGACGCGATCTCCATCACCTGCCCAAGCCCGCCGCGCTGTCGGCCGGCGCCGCCGGAATCCTGTCGCAACTCCTTGCGCCAGATCACCAGCGGGGTGATCGCCTCCGTCGCCTCGACCGGTACGTTGCGTACGCCGGAGGGAAACGGCGTCGCCGACAAACCGTCCTGCAACGGCCGCGCGCCCGCGCCACCGGAGTGAAAGCTGTTCACCATAAACGGCGTGCCGGCGGCCTTGCCGATGCCTGTCAGCCCATGGCCCGCGATCAGATTCAGCGTCCATAGATTTGACGTGCCTTCCGCCGGCACCCTTCCCGGCAGCGCCTGGTCGAGACAGCCGTACATCACGTCCGGCAGCATATGGCCCATCACCGAGCGCGCGTACACGGCGGCAGGATGCGTCGCGCTGAGGATCGTGCCCTCCGGGGCGGTGACGCGCACGGCATCCAGCGTGCCGGTGTTATTCGGAATATGCGGCGCCACGACGCAGTTCACGCCGAACGTCGTATAGGCTTCCGTATAGCACAAAGGACAATTGATCGCGTAGGACGACATGCCCGACGTGCCGGTGTAGTCCACATGGATCGTGTCGCGGCCGATGGTCAACGTACCGACCAGATCGATCGGCGCCTCGTAGCCATCGATCCGCATCGCCGCGCTCCAGGTGCCTTGCGGCAGTTTGCTGATCGCGTCCGCCATGCCTGCGCGGCTGCGGCTGATGATCGCCTCACCCAGCATGTCCAGGTCGCGCAGTGCGAACTCGCGCATCATCGCCACCAGCCGCCGGCCGCCGATCTCGTTGCACGCGATCAGCGCGTACACATCGCCGATAACCTGCACCGGCTCGCGCACGTTCGCGCGGATCATGGCCAGCAGGTCCTCGTTCAACTCGCCGGCGCGCGCCAGGCGCAGCAGCGGGATGAACAAGCCTTCATGGTAGATCTGCCGTCCTTCCGGGGTCTGTCCGACGCCGCCCATGTCCACCAGGTGCGTCGTGCAGGCGAACAGCGCGACGATGCGGCCGTCCATGAAGGTCGGCGACACCACCACGAGATCGTAGAGATGCCCGGTGCCTTTCCACGGATCGTTGGTGACGTAGACATCGCCTTCCTTCATCTGCGCGACCGGGAACACGTCGAGGAAGTGTCCGACCGACCGCGCCATCGTGTTGATGTGGCCAGGCGTGCCGGTGACGGCCTGCGCCAGCATGCGGCCCTCGAGATCGAACACACCGGCCGAAATGTCGCCTGCCTCGCGCGCTGAGGTGCTGAACGCAGTGCGCACCAGGGTTTGCGCCTGTTCTTCTACGACCGAGAGCAGACGGTTCCACATGATCTGAAGTTCGATCTCCGCGATGTTCCTGCGCGTCACGCTTCGATCTCCTCGATCACGATGTCATCACCGGCGCCGATGCGAACATTGAAGCCGCTCGGCACGATGGTCGAGGTGCCGTCTTCAACAATCACTGCCGGTCCTGGCAAATGTGCGCCCGTCCGCAACGCGACGCGGACGAAGACCGTCGCATCGACCGCCTCGCCGCTGGCGGTCTCTACGATGCGACAACGGCCGGACGGCATTGCCACGCCGGCATCCGCCGGAACGTCCTGTCGTGCCGGCAATTCATGCGGTTCCGACAGTGAAAGAGTCCAGGTCACCGCCTCGACTTCCAACCGTGGAATGACGCGGCCATAAAGCCGTGCATAGGTGGCGTCGAATGCAGTGTGCAGCGCGGCGGGATCAAGTTTGCCATCAGGCAGCGGCACCGCCACCTCATGTCCTTGACCGCGATAGCGCATGAAACCAGTGCGCGTCTCGACCAGTTCACCGTGCGGCACGCCGAGCCGCACCACCGCTTCCGCCTCGGTGCGCATCCCGGCGAACAGCGCGTCGATCGTCGCCTGCTCCAGCGCATCGAGCCGCACCAGCAGCGTGCGAACCACCTCATAGGCGATCGGCGCGCCGAGGAAGCCGAGCGCCGAACCGACGCCGGCATCCGACGGCACGACGATGCGGCGAATGCCCAGCTTCTGCGCCAGCCGCGAAGCGTGCAGCGGCGCCGCGCCACCAAACGCGATCAGCGTCCGATCCGATGTGTCCTTGCCGTTCTCGACCGCATGCACACGTGCCGCGCTCGCCATCGTCTCATCGACGATCTCGGCAATGCCGCGCGCTGCTTCCTGCACTGGCATAGCAAGCGGTGAGCCGATAGTCTCCGTCACCGCCTGCAGTGCCAACGTGGGATCCAGCGCGATCTTCCCGCCGGCGAAGCGCGTCAGATCGATCCGCCCCAGCACCACATCGGCGTCCGTGACCGTCGGCTGAGTGCCGCCGTTGCCGTAGCAGGCGGGGCCGGGATTGGCCGCCGCACTGTCGGGACCGACGACGATGCGCCGCAATGAATCGACACGCGCGATGGAGCCGCCGCCGGCGCCGATCTCCACCATGTCGATCACCGGAATGCGCACGGGAAAACCGCTGCCCTTGGCGAAGCGTGCGGTCCTCGCGACTTCGAAGTGCCGCGACTGCTGCGGCGTGAAGTCGTCGATCAGTGTAAGCTTCGCCGTCGTGCCGCCCATATCGAACGAGATCGCACGATCGTAGCCGCCGCGCGCGGCAACGTGGCGTGCCAGAATTGCGCCACCCGCGGGGCCGCTCTCGATCAGGCGCACCGGAAAACGCCGTGCCGTCTCCACTGTGCAGATGCCGCCCGAGGACATCATCAACAGCAGCGGGCATGCCGCGCCGATGCGATGCAAGCCATCCTGCATGCGCGCCAGATAGCGCTCCATCATCGGCAGCACATAGGCATTCGCCACGACGGTAGAGGTCCGTTCGTATTCGCGAATCTCGCGGCAAACCTCGGAGGAGATCGTGACGGCCATCCGCGGCAGCCGACGAGTAATCACCTCCCGTGCGCGCTCCTCGTGCGCCGGATTAATGTAGGAGTGCAGGAAGCTGATCGCCAGCGCCTCGATGTCGCTCTGCTGCAACAATGGCACCAAATGTTCCAGCGCCGCCTCGTCCAGTGCCAGCAACACCGAGCCATCCGAGGCAAGACGCTCCGGCACCTCCAACCGCAGGTCGCGCGAGACCAGCGGCTCCGGCCGTTCCATATACAGATCATACTGTTCGAAGCGATGCTCGTAGGCGATCTCCAGCGAATCGCGGAACCCGGCTGTTGTGATCAGCGCGGTTCGCGCACCCTTGCGTTCGATCAGGGCATTGGTGGCGAGCGTCGTGCCATGTATCACCAGATCGAGCGATGCTGCCGGGATGCCCGCCTCCCGCAGGATCGTCTCCGTCCCCGCGATCACCGCCTCGTCCGGCGCCGCGTGTGTCGTCAGCAGTTTCGTGGACAACGTGCGATCAGGCAGTGCAAGCACAAGATCGGTGAACGTGCCGCCGATATCGACGGCAAGCCTGGTGCGCGCACTCGGTTGCTGTATCACTGCGCGGTGCCGTGCATGGCCTGCTTCTGCGCCGCAGTCAGGAAGTGCTTGTCCGGTTGGATCAGGATTTCCTCCCGCTTGATCAACTGGCGGAAGCGCTGCGTCGTGCTGGCCATAGCTCGTTCCCTGAGACAACGGACGCGATGGTAGGGCCGGCAATTGCTGTCGGTCCATCGCCGGAGACCCACAACATACCAGTTGACTATCAACCGACACGTTGATAATAGGACCGTCCATGGCACTGCCTGCCGTACGCCCAGTCGAACCAACGGAAGACACCGAGGAGGCGTTGCTTGACCGCGTATTCTTCGCTCTCTCGGACCCGGTCCGGCGTGCGATCATGTGGCGACTGGACGAAGGCGCACTGCTGGTTTCCGAACTGGCGGCGCCGTTCGATATCTCGCTACAGGCGGTGTCGCGCCACATCCAGGTTCTGGTCCGCGCGGGGCTGGTGCGCCAGGAACGCTCCGGACGCGTCAGCCGCTGCAGCCTCGATGCTGGACCGATCCTGTCGGCGGCACTCTGGCTCAACCATTACAGCAAATACTGGCAGGCCCAGTTCGATCTGCTGGCGGCATCGCTGGCGGAGATTGACCAACGGCGCCCCGCAAAGCGCCGGCGTACCCGATCGACGAAGTGACCCCAAACGAGGAGACAATGCGATGATCGACAATCACCCTGTTGTTTCGCATGATGCGTGGATCGAAGCTCGCAAGCAGCATCTCGCGAAGGAGAAGGAATTCAATCGCCTGCGCGACCAGTTGAGTGCCGAGCGGCGCGAACTGCCATGGGAACGCGTGGAGAAGCCGTATAGCTTCGAAGGCCCGCATGGCCGCGAGACACTTGCGGAGCTGTTCGCCGGCCGTTCGCAGCTTGTGGTCTATCACTTCATGCTGGGACCGGACTGGGAGGCCGGCTGCAAAGGCTGCTCGTTCTGGGCCGATAATTTCAACGGCATCGACGTCCATCTGGCGCATCGCGATGTCACGATGCTCGCGATCTCATCGGCGCCGCTGGCCAGGATCAACGCATTCAGGCAGCGCATGGGTTGGAGCTTCAAATGGGTCTCTTCCGCCGGTTGCGACTTCAACAAGGATTACCAGGTGACATCCACCCCCGATGAGCTGGAAAAAGGCGACGTTTACTACAACTACGCCTGGACAAAGTCATCCGCCACCGAGCGGCCCGGCATCAGCGTGTTCTACAGGAATGCGGACGCCGAGGTGTTCCACACTTATTCGACCTACTCGCGCGGCCTCGATATGATGAACTGCGCCTACCACTACCTCGATCTGGCACCAAAGGGCCGCGACGAAACAGGGCTGGGTCACAGCATGGAATGGGTGCGTCTGCACGACAGCTAGGGGGATTGACCGGCGCCATGAACTATCACGACACCGCCGCGAAACTCGCCGCCTATCGCGGCGAGATCGCCGAACTCCGCAGCAAGATGCGTGCGGCACAGGCATCGGTCGAACCCGAGCCCGTGCGCGACTACGAATTCGCCACTGTGGAAGGACCGGTGCGTCTGTCGCAACTGTTCGGGGCGAAGCGCGACCTTTTCGTGATCCACAACATGGGTCGCTCCTGCCCGAACTGCACTCTGTGGGCAGACGGATTCAACGGCATCTACCGGCACATCGCCGACCGCGCGGCGTTCGTCGTCGTCAGTCCCGATCCGCCTGACGTGCAAAAGAGCTTCGCCGCAGGCCGCGGGTGGCGGTTCCCCATGGTCAGCCACGCGGGGACAAGCTTCGCCGCGGACATGGGCTACCGAGCACCCGGCGGCGGCTGGCTGCCGGGTGTCTCGGTGTTCCGCCGCGACGGTGACCGCCTGCTGCGTGTTGCAGACACCAGCTTCGACGAATCCGACGATTTCTGCACGCTTTGGCACCTGTTCGATCTGCTGCCTGAAGGCAAGGCCCACTGGCGGGCCAGGTTCGCCTACGACTGACTACGCCACGCCGGTAAGGCTTTGCGCGATGCCAGATGCCAAAAGGGCATGGGCCTGTGCGGTCGGATGCAGTGAGTCGAAGAACAGAAACTGGTTCTGTGCGGAGCCGGTCGCATTGAGCGTCCCGCTTTTCGGGTCGGTCAGATTGCCGGTCCAGACCGGCTCAGTCACGTTGGTGAATCCGTGGGCGCCTGGATTGGCGATCACCTGGTCGATCACCGAGAACGTGTCCACCAGATCGATCTTGAGCGCGCCGGAGGCCTGCAGCTGCTGCACCGACGCGGCCAACTCGCTGTTGTACAGCGAAGCGAGCGATGTTGCCGATTGCGCCACGGTCGGTCCGCGCGCCATCTCGTAGGGCGTCTTGCCGAGATCGGGGACGTTCAGCACCACCAGGTCCTTCGCGCCACGGGCGGCCAATGCGCTGATGGCCGCTGTCTCGTTGTTCACGGCGGCACCCACATCGGCCTGCTGCTGTGACGGCGTGAGGGTTGTGTTGTTGGCGATATCCAGCACGTCGTTGGAACCAATCCATACCGTGTACAGTGCGCCGGCCTGAGGCGATGGCACCTGTGACGCGAACTGCGATATCTGCGAGGAAAGATCGGTCGGGTTGAGCGTGTGCACCGGCGTCTGCCCGGTTTCCGCCCCGCCATACGCGAAGTCGGTCCCGCCCGCGAGACTGGGCTGGAGCGCGGGAAGACCCAGATCCTGCGCGAGATCCTTTACCCACACCTGACCATTGGTGAAGCTGCGATCGGCGTACGGTGGCGACACCGGAACCAGCCCCGCCGTAGCGAGCGGATCGTTGCCGCCGTCAGTCAGGCTGTCGCCGAAGGCGTAGATCGCGCTGAACGGCGCGCCGGGCGGGGCCATCGTCGGAGCGACGGGCATCGCCGAAGCAGCGGCACTGGCCACATCATTGGCGATGAAACTCAACTGGGACGGTTGGCTCAGAGCGGCCGGCGTGATCGGTGTGTTGCCGGACGGATCAAGCCGGTTAGTAATGAAACTTGACAGCGTGGACATGCTATATCCTTGGTCGAGTGCATTTCACGCTGACTCGAAGCGTCCTCCCGCTGCCCGGTTGCCTTCACGATCCCTCGATTTTCACGACTACGCGAGTAGCGCCTGCGCTCTGCCGCCTGGTTTGCGGCGTGCGCGGCTTCGCCCGCGAGATCACGAACGAATTGTGCTCGTTCGATGGAATCGGAAACGATGGAACTGTGGTCGTTGCCACTGGTGATGAAGCGCGCTCAGGCTCTGTTCCGCGAGTCCTTCTTGTTTGGCGCGACAGCGGCGGGCGGCAGGCCGGTGAAAAAGCTGCTGCGCGCATTCGCGCCCATCAGAAGGTAGTTGTGGTCCGAACCGGTGAGCACGAAGCGCGCTCCCATGCCGACGTAGCGCGATGCATTCTCCTCGTCATAGACACCGCCCATGCCAAGCACCTTGCCATGCTTCCTGCACGCGGCGCCTACAGTTGCGTAAGCGTCGATCACCTTCGGATGTCCCATCTGGCCGGCGATGCCAAGCTCCGACGACAGATCGGACGTGCCGATCAGCAGAACGTCGATGCCATCCACCGCGGCGATGTCGCCGGCGTTCTTTACCGCCTCCGGGCTTTCGATCATCACAACCGTCAGTATTTCATCGTTGATCGCCCTCTGAGCCTCGGCCATCCCAGGCGGACGAAAGCCGTAGATCGCCGGCGGGCCGCCCCAGCTTCGGCTGCCGCGCGGCGGATAGCGAAACGCCTCCGCGATGCGCCGCGCTTCCTTCGCCGTGTCGACATGCGGCATGACGATGCCGAGCGCGCCGTTGTCCAGCGCGCGCGTTGCTTCGTCGATCGCGTTGGAGCAAACGCGCACCAGCGGTGTGATGCCGGTTGGAAGTGACGCGATGCAGAGCTGGGCAATCTCGCTGACGGAGAACGATCCGTGCTCGTTGTCGAGAAACATCCAGTCATGGCCGGAGGCGGCAGCAAGAACGGGTGCGGCGGCGCTGCGCAGATGATGCACGCCAAAACCAAGCGCCACCTCGCCTGCCAGCATCTTGCGTTTGGTGTTGTTTGGCACCAGCGGCATCGTTCACCCTCCCCAGTTTGCTTCGGGCCAAAGCGCAGCATGCGGCGGGGATGAGGTCAATAAGCAAGCGAGTCGCTATTTACTCAGCGATGTTGGTCTCTGCCCGCTTGTTCTCCACCAACGCCATCAGGCTTTCCAGCCGATCCGCCTCCGCCGCCGGCTTGTCCGCGCGGATGCGTGCGATGCGCGGGAACCGCATCGCCACGCCGGATTTGTGGCGGTTGGAAAGCTGTGCCGCGTCGAACGCGACTTCCAGCACCATCGCCTTTTCGACCTCGCGCACCGGACCAAAGCGCGCCACTGTGTGATTCCGGATCCAGCGATCGAGAAACACAAGCTCCTGATCGGTGAAGCCGAAATACGCCTTGCCCACCGGCACAAGTTCATCCCCGCGCCACAGCCCGAACGTATAGTCGGAATAGTAGCTGCTGCGCTTTCCATGGCCGCGCTGGGCGTACATCAGTACCGCATCGACCGTCAGCGGATCGCGCTTCCACTTCCACCACAGCCCCTTCACCCGCCCCGGAACATATGCACTATCGCCGCGCTTCAGCATCAGCCCCTCGATCGACGCAGCGCGCGCGCCGTCCCGCAGAACCATCAGTTCATCGAGCGAGGAAAAACGGATCAGCTCCGACAAATCCATGCGCGCGGGCCGCGTGCGCGCATACCACGCCTCCAGCCGCTCGCGACGCGCATCGAACGGCAGCGGGCGCACGTCGTCGGCAGTGTCGAACAGCATGTCGTACAGCCGGATGCCCACCGGGTAATCCGCCATCATCCTGGCACTCACCACCTTGCGGTTCAGCCGCTGCTGCAGATCGGCGAATGGTGCTGCCTGGCCGTCACGAATCACCAGCAGCTCGCCATCCAGCACCGCTTGGAAATCCATTGCCTCGACGATTTCCGGGAACGCACCGGAGATGTCCTCGGCACCTCGCGAGTAAAGCCGCCTGCCCCCTTCGGTCGAAACAAGCTGAACGCGGATGCCATCCCATTTCCATTCGGCGCGCCAGTCCGGCGGTTGCAGCGCGACGATGTCCGCAACCTCCAAAGGATGCGCCAGCATTGGCGGGCGAAACACCGGAGCCTGCGCGGGATCGGGCCGCGGTCCACGCTTTTCCAACCATGCGAACAGCGCATGATAGGGCGGCGCCAAGCCATGCCACACCTCCTCCACTTCGTCCGGATCAACACCGCCGATCTCGGCAAGTGCGATCTTCGCCAAGCGCGCCGATGCGCCGACACGCAGACCACCGGTGATCAGCTTCAGCAACGCGAGCCGCACCGACGGATCGGATGCATCCAGCCACCCGGCAACGATGTCGGACAGCGCTGCCTTCGGTGCGGTCTCCAACGCCTCCACCACCTCGGCCAAGCGTGGCGACGGCGCATTGGTGGATCTCGCCGGCCACATCAGCGCGACGGTTTCGGCCAGGTCGCCGACGTAGTCATACGACCAGGCAAACAACACGGGATCGGTTCGCGTCGCGGCCAGTTCGCGGATCAGCCCCGGCTTCGCGGCGGTGAACGATAGCTCACCGGTGATGGCGGCCAGGCCAATGCCGCGGTCCGGGTCCGGCTGGGTGGCGAAATACCGCCGCAACAGCGCAATCTTCGCATTGCGCGACGGCGTGAAGACCAGGCGCTCCAGCAGTTCTGCGAAGGCGATCATGGTGTATATGTTGGCGCAACATCCGCGGTCCGCCAGCGCCAGGCGGGCAGGAACGGGAGGAATTCATGCGCCGCCGCCTGCCACGTGCTTCGGCACGCCTGTCGATCCTGCTCGGCGCGCTCTGCGCCTGCACGCAAGCGGGGTATCAGAACGTCACCCATCCCGGCTTTGGCGACGCCGAGTACAAGGACGATCTCGCGCAGTGTCGCCGCGAGAATTCGGCCGTGGTGACCACTCAGGGTTACGACATGCAGTCGCGCGTGACGGTGGACGAGGCGAAAGCGGCAGCGTGCATGTCCGCGCGCGGCTGGCAGAAGGCCGGCGCGTAGCACGGGTTCGGCGATTTGCGACGCGCCGCACTTGATCCTAGCATTCGCGCGTCATGAGCAGAGGGGGGAGAACGACGATGATCATCGAAGTGCGCACCTATACGCTGAAGCCGGGCAGCCTGGCAGAGGTGGAGAAGCGCTTCGCGGATGCGCTGCCGAACCGGCTGAAGCACTCGAAGCTCGCCGCCTTCTGGCACTCCGAGGTCGGGAGACTGAACCAGATCATCCATGTCTGGCCTTATGACAGTTTCGAACATCGCGCCGCCGTGCGCGCCGCCGCGTCGAAGGAGCCCGGCTGGCCGCCACCGAACAGCGAGTTCATCACCAACATGCAGAACGAGGTGTTCCACCCGGCGCCGTTCTCGCCACCGCTGGAGCCGCGGGCGATCGGTCCGCTGTTCGAGATCCGCCAATACACGTTGATCCCTGGTGCGATCCCCGGCCTGATCGAACGCTGGTCGGAGAAGATCGAGGGCCGGCAGAAATTCTCGCCGCTGGTCGCCGGCATGTACTCGGAGTTCGGCGCGCTGAACAAATGGGTGCACATATGGGCCTACAAGGACGCCAACGAGCGCACCACCGCGCGTGCGGCGGCATCGGCAACAGGCCAATGGCCGGCACGCAATCCGCCGGGCGTGGTGGTGAAGCAAGAGAACGCGTTCGTGATGCCGGCTGCGTTCTCGCCGATCCGGTAGCGCATATGCGGTATCTTCTGGGCATCGCCGGGGCCGGGCTGGCGGGCGCGATCGCGCTGCCGGCCCACGCGCAGCTTCTCACGCATCGCGACCTCTCCTTTCCGATGGCGCTGACGATCGCGGAGGAGGCGATCAAGAGCTGCGGCTCGCATGGCTATGCCGTGTCGGCCGTGGTGGTGGATCGTGCCGGCGACGTGATCGTGGAGATGCGCGCCGACAATGCCGGGCCGCACACGATGGAGAACGCGCGTCGCAAGGCTTACACCGCGCGCACGTTCCGGATGTCAACCACGGTCTATGCGAAACGCTACGCCGACAACGATCCGGTGGTGCACCAGCAGGTCACCCTGCCGAACGTGATTGCGATTCCGGGCGGGCTGCCGGTGAAGGTCGGGGATGATGTGATTGGAGGGGTCGGAGTGTCGGGCTCGCCAGGGGTCGACGAACCCTGCGTCCAGGCCGGGCTCGACAAGGTGGCCGATCAGTTGAAGTGACGGTCTCGGGAAGGGTGCTCACCCTTCCCACGACCCCTTCTCGACATGCATACCGTGCGCGCCCTTGTAGGCCGCCACGTCGGGCGATTTCCATCCGTGCAGCAGGCTCCGATCCAACGCGTAGACCTCGACGCCGAGCGGCCGGCACACATCGATCGGGTCGCGTGCATCCGGTCCCCACAGCGGCACCGACAAATCGCCGCCCGGACACGCCGAGATGGCGCACAGCAGATCGATCTCAGCGAAGAACTCCAGATGGTCGCCTGGCGTGGCCGGACACGCACGCATGAAATACCGGTCGTCGGAATTCAGCCCGGTGACCTGGAACACGTTCAGCACATCGTGCACGTCGAACTCGGTCAGGCCGAAGGGCGCGACGGCCCGCACCAGGTTGGAGTGGCAGTGGAAATTGAAATCCTCGCCCGTCAGCAGCCGGTTTACATATGGATCGCAGCGCGTGCCAAGCAGGTCGTGCACGCGGCCGCCGAATTCGTCCACGCCGTAGCCGGCCAGGCTGTCATCGGTAATTGTCACCAGTGGCCGCAGATACGGCAGGTTGGACCACAGGCGGTCGAACGTGCTGACATGCGAGGCCTGAAGCTGCCGCGAGCGCGACGCCCACATGCGCTCCCGCGGATTGTGCCAGTTCCAGATGTTCAGATCGCCGACCTGCGGGCCATCGATGGTGACGATGCGGAACACATGCCCCGCCGGCACGCGCCATGCGCGCCCGGAGCGGATCGACACCACCAGTTGCTCGATCAGCCTGCGCGATCCAAGCTCCTGCGCAATCCGTCGATAGAACGCCTTGTCGACATCCAGCGGCGAGCCTTTGCTCGCCTGATAGGCCGGAGCGATATTCGGCATGGCTTTGCTCCTGATTCAACTCAGCGCCGGCTTTACCTCCGTCGCGAACAGATCGAGCGAGCGCCTGGCTTCCTCGGTCGTCAGGTCACCCCACTGGAACGCGCCGCACAAGTAGTTGTGCCGCGGTCCGACCGCTGCCACGAATCGTCGCAGCTTGTCGCGCACGCTTGAAACAGAGCCGGCCAATACCTGCCCGGCCTCGATCATCGCATCGAAATTGGTCCCTCCCGGCTGCGGCAACGCGGCGTTCTTCGGCACGCCGCCCGCGATCCGCACTTCGGTCGCGTGGAAGTGCTCCGCATAGGCGCGGTATGCGCGGCGCGCGAGTGCCAGCGCTTCGGCGTCGCTATCGGCAACGACGATGTGGCGCGTGGACCCGACCATCGGGTCTTCGCCGAGGAACCGAGGATCCTGCCGCGTTCGCCCGTCCTGCCAGATTTTCCAGTATTCCTCGACCGCTTCGCGCGAGCCTCTGCCGAGGGCGTTCATTCCCTGCTCGGCCGCATGCTGCAGGTTCCCCGCGTACCAAAAGCGCGGATAGGGCTTCTGCACCATTTCGAAGTGCACCGGCGCGTCGTCGTAGTGGAACCGCTCACCGTGATGGGTGATCCGCCCGGTCTGCAGACCCTGGAGCAGGACCGTCAGCACTTCGTCATATGCCGCGCGCGTCTGCTGAACGTCGCTGCCGAACCACTCGTGCTCCACGTCGCGAATGCCGCGTCCCACCCCAGGCATGAACCGGCCATGCGAAAGCTGGTCGATCATGCAGAATTCCTGGATCAGCCGCGTCGGATGATATAGCGGCAGGCACAGCACCATCGTACCCAGCCGGATCTTCGATGTCCGCTGCGCAACCGCGGCAAGAAATACGATCGGCGACGGCGCCATGTCGAGGGTGGTAAAATGATGCTCGGCAATATGATAACCGTAGAACCCGAGTTCCTCGGCATGCCGGATCAAGCCGATACGCTCATCGTATTGCTGCCACAGCGGCATGTCGGCGCGCTGCTCGAAATGATCCCACCAGCCGAATTGCAGCGTCATGATCTTCCCCTCTCGTCAGCCCACGTCGATGTCCAGCCATCCGTGCGGCGTGATCGTCGCACGGTTGCCGGGGCGCAGCAGTACCGTGGTCATGGCAGATTCGACAATTGCAGGACCGGTGATCGCCTGGCCCGGCGCCAGACCATCGAACTCGAACACCGGCACGCTGGTCCAACCGCGGAGCCAGATGCTGCGTTCACCGCGTGGCGGTGCATCGGGCTGCGGCGGCAGCATCGGCTCCTCTGGTACACCGGGCAACACACCGATGACAGCGGCGCGCGCATTCACCAGCACCGCACCCTGTTCGCGCAAGGCGTAGGTGTAGAGTTCCTCGTGCCGGTTGTGGAACCGTTCGACGATCTGCGGCAGAGGATCGGCGACGCTCCAGTCGATGTCGTCGAGCGGCACGTTGATCTCGAAGATCTGCTCGCCATAGCGCATTTCCACCGAGCGCTGCACGCGCACCGGACCATCGAACGATGCCCGCAGACGCGCGAAACCCTCCTGCTCCATCTCGGCGAACAAACGTTTGATGCCGGCACCGTCCAGCCGCGCCGTGTCACCGATATGCGTCCGCGACACTTCGAAGCGCAGATCGGTTGCCAGCATCCCCCAGGCCGACAGCACCGCCGCGACGCGCGGCACGATAACCCGCGTCAGGTAAAGTTGCCGCGCAACATCGGTCACATGCAGCCCGGCGGCCCCGCCGAACGACAGCAACGCGAAGCGACGCGGATCGACGCCACGCCGCACCGAGACCAGACGAATGCCCTCTGCCATGTTGGTGTTGACCACGCGATGCACGCCTTCTGCCGCGGCGATGCGATCCACCTTTAGCGCGCTCGCGAGCCGATCCAGCGCCTGCTCCGCCGCGCCCACATCAAGCGTGCTCGCGCCGCCGAGGAAATGGCCCGGATCGAGATAGCCTAGCACAAGGTTTGCATCCGTTACGGTCGGTTCGCGACCGCCGCGCCCGTAGCACGCCGGTCCCGGCACTGCCCCCGCGCTCTCCGGACCGACGTGCAGGATGCCGCCAGCATCAACGCGACCGATCGATCCGCCGCCGGCGCCGAGGCTTACAATGTCGAGACTGTTCAACGCCAAACGGTGGCCGCCGATGCCGCGTCCACTCACCAGCGCGGGCTCGCCGCCGACGATCAGGCAGATGTCCGTGCTGGTGCCGCCCATGTCGAACGGGATCAGGTTGTCGCTGTCGAGCAACTGTGTCGCATAGCGGCTGCCCGCAACGCCGCCGGCGGGACCCGACAGCACACCGCCTGCTGCCATGCGCGCCGCTTCGTCAATCGGCGCCACGCCGCCATGCGACTGGATGATCAGGATCGGCCCGCGATAGCCAGCCTCGACAAGCCGCTGTTCCAGCCTGCGAAGATAGCGCGACAGTGCTGGTCCGACATAGGCGTTCACCACCGTCGTCGAGACGCGGTCGAACTCCTTGATCTGGGGGAACACGTCGGACGACAGCGACACGTACTGATCCGGCATTGCATCGGCCAGCGCCTCGGCGGTTTCGCGCTCATGGCGCGGATCGCGGTAGGCATGCAGATAGCACACCGCCACCGCCTCGACTCCGGCACGCTTCAGTTCGGTGATCGCGGCATTGAGCGAGACGCGGTCGAGCGGGGTCTCGATGCGGCCATCGGCACGCATGCGCTCCGTCACACCGAAGCGCAGCGCACGCGGCACAAGTTGCTCCGGCGGCGGCATGCGCAAGTTGTAGCGATCGTCCTTCAGGCCCTCGCGCATTTCGATGACGTCGCGATGGCCTTCGGTGGTCAGCAGCCCGACCTTGGCACCCTTGTGCTCAAGCAGAGCATTGGTGGCAACGGTGGTGCCGTGCACGATTCGCTCGGTCTCGCCCAACAGTCGGCCGCGCGGCAGTTGCAGGATGTCCGCCAACCGATCGAGGCCGGCCATCACGCCGATCGAGGGATCCTCAGGCGTCGATGCGACTTTTACCAACGTCGAGTGGCCGACGTCGTCCACCGCGACAAGGTCGGTGAATGTGCCGCCGACATCGATCCCGATCTTCAGCATGAATCAGCCTTGCTGCCGTCATGGCGGGCGCCGGCCCGCCCTCCACGTCTTTCGTCGCAGTTGGCAATACGTGGGTGGCCGGCCTTCGCCGGCCATGACGTGGTAAACGAATGGCTATACAAACCCATTGATCTCATCGCTCGTGCGCGCCGCCGGATCGCGCTTTGTCGGATCGCCCCAGCCGCCACCGCCGCCCGATTCAATCTTGAACACGTCGCCCGGGCGTATCTCGATGCCGACCTCCTTTGTCTTCAACACGCGCGCCTGGCGGCCTTCGGAATGCAGCATGTAGCGATGCGGCAACCCGTCCTTGCCGCCGAGAATCCCGCATGCGCCGTACTTGACGCCGTCGCCGGCGGTATTGCCGCGCGCGGGTTCCTCGATCTCGGCCACCATCTCCAGCACGCATCCCGGACCACCGCGATACTGCCCGTCGCCGCCGGAACCCGGACGGAACTCGTGGGTGCGGAAAAACAGCGGGAAGCGCACCTCGGTCACTTCGAGGCTGCCAAATTTGATTCCGCCCGCGGCCTGCCACTCGCCGCCCGCGGGCCAGCCGTCGCCGACCGGCGATGCACCACCGCCGGGCCGTGCCTGAAACATGTGCCAGATGAACGGCTTCTGCGTGCGCGGATCGCGACCCTGAATCGCGATGCGGAAGCGCCGGCCCCAGCCCGCCATCGCGCGATCGGGACATGCGGGCGCCAGTGCCTTGATGATCGCCTCGATGATCTCCTGCGAACAATGGTTGGTGCACAGCGTCACCGGCGCGCCGTCATTCGCCCACACGACGGTGCCGGGCTTCGCGATCACCTGTACCGGACGGAACGCGCCGTCGTTCTTCGGCGTGTGCGGATCGATCAGATAGGCCAGCGCCACCACCACCGCCGAGCGCATGTTCGGATACGACGAATTGACGAATCCGATGACCTGTTCATGCGAGTCCGACAGATCGATGGTCAGGTCGCTGCCGCGCTTGGTCACCGTGGCGCGGATATGAATGTCCTGATAACCGTGCCCATCGTCGTCCAGAAATGCCTCACCGTGATATACGCCATCCTTCCACTGTGCGATCACCGCCCGCGCCTGGCGTTCCGCGCCGTCCAGCACCGCCTCGATCGCGGCGTTCGTCACGTCCCAGCCGAACTCGTTGGCCAAAGCCAGCAACCGCCGCTGCCCGACATGCGCTGACCCGATCATCGCCGCGAGATCGCCGCGGAAATCATGCGGGTGGCGGACATTCGTCACCAGCATCTCCAGCACGTCGCGCCGCACCTCGCCGCGGTCGTACAGACGCAGCGGCGTGACGCGGATGCCCTCCTGCCAGATCTCGGTTGCCGCGGCATTGTAGGCGCCATGCGTGGAGCCGCCGATGTCGCTCTGGTGCGCGCGGTTGATCGACCAGAACACCGGTCGATCGCCCTGGAAGATCGGCACGAACGCGGTCAGGTCGGGCAGGTGGTTGCCGCCATGATACGGATCGTTCAGCAGGAACACGTCGCCGGGATGGATGTCGTCGCCGAAGAAATCGCGCACAGACTTCGCGGCCCAGGGCAGCGCGCCGACATGGATCGGCACGTGCTCGGCCTGTGCGATCAGCCGACCGTTGATGTCGCAGATCGCGGTCGAAAAATCGCGGCTTGAATTGAGGATCTGCGAGTAGGAGGTGCGCAGCATCGCCTCGCCCATCTCCTCGACGATGGCATGCAACCGATGCTGCACCACCGAGACGGTCACTGGGTCGACAGCATGCTCCAAACAGGCCTCCTATTCACAGCCATCAGTGGCAAACCAGTGCCGCGACAGATGGCCGGGACAAGCCCGGCCATGACGGTTAAACGTAGCAGCATGGCGGGTCCGGTCCAGATACATATCATCGGCGCTTCGGGACGCAGCGGCGTCGCGCTCTGCCGGTCGCTGCTGACCGAGTCGCGACCGCCGATTCCCGTCGTGCGCGATGCCGCCAAATGGCACGCAACGGGCATTGGCATAGTACCGCGGGTTGCGAACCTGGGCGATGCCGCCAGCCTGACCACCGCCCTTGCGGACGCCACAGATGTCGTCTGCTGTGCCCATGCCAGTCATACACAAGCCGTGATCGACGCCGCGCCGGTGGCCGCACGCCTGTTCTTCCTCGGCAGCACGCGCAAGTTCACCCGATGGCCCGACGCACACGGCAATGGTGTCATCGCCGGCGCGGCCGCCTTCAACGCCTCCGGCCGCTCCGGCGTCATGCTGCATCCCACGATGGTCTACGGGGCACAGAGCGAGAACAACGTGCAACGCCTCGCCGCGCTGCTCGGCCGCCTGCCGATCGTGCCGCTGCCTGACGGAGGCAAGGCGCTGGTGCAGCCGATCCACCAGGACGATGTGACCCGGGCCATTCGCGCTGCGCTGGATCGCCGCTGGGACGGGCCGCAGTCGCTGGTGATCGCCGGGCCGACACCCCTGCCCTACGCCGACTTCGTCCGGGCAGTCGCTGCCGCGGCCGGCCTGCGCCGTCCGCACATTGTTGGCGCGCCCGCGAGACTCTTGGTGGCTGTCGCCCAACTGCTCCGGCACGTGCCCCGCCTGCCGAAGGTCCAACCGGCCGAGATACGCCGCCTGACGGAAGACAAGGCCTTCGACGTGCGACCTATGCAACAAATCCTTGGTATCCAGCCGATCCCACTGCACGAAGGCCTTGCACGCACCTTCGCCGCGCTGCACATGTTGTGATGTCAGTCTGGAGAGCGCGTTGTGCCGATCATAAACCGCATCGCCGAGTTCCACCGCGAGATGACCGAGTGGCGCCACGACCTGCACTCCCATCCCGAACTCGCGCTGCAGGAGACCCGTACCAGCGGCGTGGTGCAGGAGAAGCTGAAATCCTTCGGCGTCGATGAGATCATCACCGGCATGGCGCGCACCGGCGTGGTCGGCGTGATCCATGGCCGTGGCGACGGCGCACGCGCGATCGGGCTGCGCGCCGACATGGATGCGCTGCCGATCCTGGAGGAAACCGGCCTCCCCTATGTTTCGCAGAACCAGGGCGTGATGCATGCATGCGGCCACGACGGCCACACGACCATGCTGCTCGGAGCGGCGAAGTACCTCGCCGAGACGCGCAATTTCGACGGCACGGTTTACGTGATCTTCCAACCGGCCGAGGAGAACCTGGGCGGCGGCGAGATCATGGTGAAGCAGGGATTGTTCGAACGTTGCCCGATGGAGATGGTGTTCGGCCTGCACAACTGGCCGCAGATGCCGGCAGGCACCTTCGCCTGGCGCAATGGCCCGATCATGGCGGCGGTGGCCAATATCGAGATCACCGTCACCGGCAAGGGCACCCACGGTGCGCAGCCGCATTTTGGTGTCGATTCGATCGTGATCGCCGCGCAGATCGTCTCCGCGCTGCAGACAATCGTTGCGCGAACGATCGAGCCGGTGGAAGGCGGCGTCATCACCATCGGCCACATCAACGGCGGCCACACCTACAACGTGATCCCCGAAACCGTGCGCATGCTCGGCACCGCGCGCTGGTTCGAGCCGCGCGTCGGCGACCAGCTGGAAGCAGGTGTCCGCCGTCTTGCGACCGGCATCGCTGACAGCTTCGGTGCCAAGGCCGAGGTGGTGTTCGATCGGGCCTACCCGGCCACGGTGAACGATCCGGACGCCACCACCCTGACGCGCCGCGCCGCCGCGACCGTGGCGGGTGAAGCGCGCGTGACGCCGATGCTGCGTCCGACAATGGGCGGGGAGGACTTTTCGTTCATGCTGAACGCCAAGCAGGGCAGCTACATCATGCTGGGCGGCGGGCGCGGCAAGGATGATGCGATGGTCCACCACCCGCGTTACGATTTCAACGATGAGATCCTGCCGGTCGGCGCTTCGTATTGGGTGACGCTGGCCGAACAGTTGCTGCCGCGGCCGGCGTAGCAGGAGAGAAGGGTTTCACGCAGAGACCACTGAGGACCACCGAGGGCCACGGAGAAACAGAAATAGCGCTTCGCTCGAAGCGCCAAATTCCTATCCCAGTGGCCCTCGGTAGTCCTCCGCGATCTCTGTGAGAAACCTTCCTCGGTCACCGACCCTTTGCAAGTCGCCGCTCGTATGCCTGCGCCAGCAGCGTGCTAGGAAACAGCATCGCGAAATAGATCAGCGCAACGACGGTGTAGACCTCCAGCGGACGGTAGGTGTCCGCGGTGATCAGCGTCCCTTGGTACAGCAGGTCCGGCACCGCGATGGTGGACACCAGCGAGGTGTTCTTGAGCTGGGTGATCGACTGATTGACGAACGGCGGGATCATCCGCTTGACCGCCTGCGGCAGGATCACCTTCCACATCATCGCCCAGGGCCGCAGACCGAGCGCGCGCGCCGCATCCCATTGGCCGGACTCGATCGAGACGATGCCGCCGCGGAAGATCTCGGCATAGAACGCGCCAGTGTAGCACGACAGCACCATGACGGCGGCGGCGGTTGCGGGTATCTGGATGTTCAGCAGCACCGGCAGCGCGTAGTAGAACCACACGATCTGCACCAGGAGCGGCGTGCAGCGGAATGCCTCGATGAACGCGATCAGCGGAATGTTCGCCAGCTTCGAGCGCGACAGCCGGCCGAGCCCGACCAGCAGGCCGATGATCAGACCGAGAAAAATGGTGCCTGCGGTGTAGGCCAGCGTGACCAGCACGCCTTTCCAGAGCAGCGGCGTATAGCGCAGCAGGAAGGCGAAGTCCCACTGGTAATTCATATGATCTAGAAGGTAAGCGTCGAGGGGATCTGGTCGCGCGAGACGCCGAACTTGGTCAGCCCATCGAGCAACCACTCCCGGATCTGGCCGGTGCCGCGGTTGAAGTCGATCCACGCGTTGATCACGTCGGCGAAGCGCGGATCGGGCTCGCGCTGCAATCCGAGACAACTTGGCAGCGCGACGAGCGGACCGGTCAGCAGATGATAGCTGCCGAGCGACGGGTTCTTGCCGATGGTGGACAAGCCGAGAATTGCCGCCAGGATGTGGGCATCGGCACGGCCGGACTGCATCGCGAGCGTGCATTCATCGCGCGTCTTGTAGCCCGTAAGCTGCGCCTTGGGGCAGTAGCGCTTAGCCGCCGTTTCGTGCAGCGAGCCGATGTCATAGACGATCCTGATCTCGGGTTTGTTGATGTCGTCCCAGGTGCTCGGATCGAGACCCTTGCGCGCGATGCAGCCGAACGGGTGGACGATCATCGGATGGGTGAAGCCGATCGACAGCGCGCGCTGCGGCGTCGGGTTCAGTGCGAAGGCGAGATCGACCTTGTTGGACTGCAGGTCGAGCACCGAGTTGCCATAGGTGGATTCGACATAGGCAAGCTGCGCGTCGAACACCTTGGCGATGTCCTTGGCCATGTCGATGCAGGCGCCGCTCCATTCGCCGGAGGATATATCCTTCTGGAAATACGGCAGCTCGCCCGGCAGTGCGGCGATGCGCAGTGTCTTGGTGCGGCGAACGCGGTCGAATGTGGTTTCGTTGGCGGATTCTGCCTGGGCCGGGCCGGTCATGGCGGCGGCCGGCAACAGCGCGGCGACGCCGGCCAGGGCCCGGCGGCCGAGTTGCGTGGTCATGTTCTGTGTCTCCCAGTGCTTGCGGGCCCGATCCTCAATCCGTTGGGCCCGGCTTACAATCCCATCTGTCTCGTCAGGGGCATTGGAGCCGGTGCATACTGCATCCGATCATCGCGCGAGGTACTCAAATGCGACCGCACGCCGAAGCCAGGATCGCCCGGCTGTCCGAAACCGAGGCTGTATCGTTCGGTCCGCTGGCACACTACAACAAGCTTACGGGCGACGACGGACTGCCGTTCTTCACCGGTGTGCAGACCTGCAAGCCAGGGTACCGAACTCCGCTGCACTGGCACCCTTATGTCGAATGTCTGTTCATCATCGGGCGCGATGGAAGCCTGGCTGGAAGGCCAGGAGGACCGCCCGGCCCGTCTTGAAGTCGGCGACATGATCGCCCTGCCCGCCTGCGTGCCGCACGTGTTCCGCAACGCCGGGCCGGGCGATCTCCGCCTGCTCGGCATCCATGGCTCGCCGACCCGCATCGTGCATCGGATCGAGCCGGACGCTTGATGCTCTAGTTGTGGTCGGATCAGTCGTTCCGCGTCAGGCGCTGGATGAGGAACTCGGTGTCCATCACGTCGCCGAAGATCGCGTAGAAGGCGATCAGCGATGCCTGATGCTCTTCCATGGTCATCGCCGCGTTGGCGTCGCTCACCATGATGGTCTTGAAATTGGTCATCATCGCATCGCGCGCCGATGATTCGCAGCAAACGTTGGTGACAGTGCCGGTGATCAGCACGGTATCGAAGCCGCGCGCACGCAGCCGGTACGGCAGCTCGCTGGTGCCGGGCAGGAAGGCGCTGAAGCGGTACTTGCGGACGATTTCATCCTCCGGCCGCACATCAAGCTCGGGCCAGAGATCCTGGCCCTTGGTGCCTTCGCTCATCGCCGCGATACGGCGTGCGCGGCTCTCAGGCGTCAGCATGGCGTGGGCGTTGCTCCAGTCGATCACGCAGCGTTCGTCGAAGGTGTTCTTGATCCAGAACACGCCGCCCCCGGCCGCGCGTACCGCCGACGCAAGGCGGTTCACGTTCGGCACGATCTCGCGCGCCATCGGACACACCGCGTGACCGACTTCGTCGTCCATGAATGCATTCTGCAGGTCGACCACGATCAGCGCGGTGCGCCGCGGGTCGAGATCGGCATGCGGATGAACAACGCCACAACGCGCGACGACACGGGCGGTCACCGAATCAGGAACCTCGAGCCAGTTCATCGCCATCTCCTGCGCCGTCACGCGTCCGCCTCCACGCCAAGCGTTGCGAGTTCCGCGATGATGCCCAGGCGCTTGGCGTCGAGTTCCTCGATCGCCAGACGCTGAAGCCGCAACAGGAACTCCGGCGATGCCGAGAATCCGGCATAGTGTGTAGAGGCGGCACCTTCGTTGGACAGTCGGATCGAGGCGTCGCCTGGCAACTTGATGAACAGCTCATAGTCCGGGGGTTCGGCGTGTTCCGCGTGGCCGATCAACTCCTTGACTCCGCTCAGTTCCGCAACGAGGTGATTCACCCGGTCAATATCCTGGATCTTCATGCCGCAGGCCCTGCCGCAAAATGGTGCCTGCCATCAACTCATGTGTCAGGGACCGATGCAAGCAGGATCACCGACCACGCCGATGCGCGCACCGAAGCGCATCGTCAGCCGCCGGTCGGCGTCATGACGCGGCCAGGCCGGCAACGCCTCGTGCGCCGGATCGCCGCTCCGCACGAACGCGATCCATGCGCCGCGCATCGCGGCCGAAAGGTCCGCCATCTGCGCTGCGTCGCCGCCCGCCAGCATCGCGGCATCGTGCCACGCCTCGAGATTGCCGAACACGAACGGCAGGTCGATGCAGTGGCACGATCTGAAGCGCGAAGCGTGGGGCGCCCAGTCGAAGAGATAGGCGTAAGCATTGCCATCGCGCGAGGCAATCGCCGCAGCGAGGCGCACCGCCGGCAGCAGGAATGTCTCGTCCGTACCGAGATCAGCCAGCAGGTCCATCGCGCTCGCGCCCGGCCGACGAGCCCGATAGCGTGCCAGCGCCGCCTCGCCGCCAAAGCGCGCGACCAGCACATCCCTCGGCGGGTTCTCCATTCCAGGATCGGCGGCATAGAACGCATGCACTTCGTCCGCCGTCGCGCCGATCAGGACGTCCTTCCCATCCGCGCCATCGGCGATCGAACCGAGCATTTCCGCCTGCGTCATCGCCGATGGCAGCACCGGCATGAACATCGGCATCGTCTGCGCGAAACGCGCGTTCGCGCGCGCCAACTCCCCCTGCGCGACAAGCAGGTGCTGCACGTCGACTGATCGCAGACGTGTCAAAGCATTGCTCGCCTGCGGATCGATATCGAGCAGACGCAGCAACTGGCCGGCCCGCTCCGTTGCCATCGCGGACGTGTAGGCGCCGCGGCCGAACCCGCCGCTTTGCATGATGACGTGCCGGAACAGGCTGCGCGCCGCGGGCAGCATCAGCAACCGCCCAATCGAGGTGGCGCCTGCCGACTGGCCCATGACCGTCACGCAGTTGGGATCGCCGCCGAAGCCTGCGATGTGATCGCGCACCCAGACGAGCGCCGCAATCATGTCGGAGGTCCCTGCCTCGACGTCGACGATGCCCGGATGGTGCAGCCAACCCAGCGCGCCCAGCCGATAGTTCACGCCGACAAACACGATGTCGCCTTCGCGCGCCAGACGCGATCCGTCGTACCAATCGAGTGAGCCGGCACCGGAGATCCAGGCACCGCCATGCAACCACACGAGCACCGGCCGCGCCTTGCCGTCCGGCGCCGGCGTGCAGATGGTCAGGGTCAGGCAATCCTCGTTGTGGGGTTTGGAAAAATTCCCCATCGCCACGCCCAGCCGCGAGGGCAGTTGCGGCGCGATTGGTCCATGCCGCGTCGCGTCGCGCTGTCCGTTCCAGGCGCCGATGGGTGCGGCCGGCGCGAAGCGCAGTTCGCCAAGGGGCGGTGCGGCGAAGGGCACGCCGCGGAACGCCGCGATGCCGTCGGTATAGACACCGCGCAGGTCGCCAAGCGCGGTACGGGCAACAGGTTCATCGGGCATTTGCGCGCCTCCCTGTTCAGATCGGATATGCGCAGTCTACGCCGGCACAGCCAAGCCGCAGAAGGAGGGGAACGTTCGCCCGCCGGCAGAATTACTGACGTTCCTTGTCATTCTTTGACTGTCGTGGCCGGGCCTGTCCCGGCCATCCCCGCCAGCGCCAGGCCCGCAACAGATGGCCGGGACAAGCCCGGCCATGACGTGAGTGACGATCGTTTCGAGCGGTTCCTATTACAACTCTTCGACCTGCTCCACGCCTGGCAGCGTCTTCATTGCCTGCGCCAGACGCGGCGTGACGTTGAAGCCGCCGGGCAATGCGATCTCCACGCTCTGCGTCGTGCCAAGACGCGGCACCAGGATCACGCGACCCTTGCCACTCCCCTCGCGCCCCAGCAGATCGCGGATGTGCGGTACCGCTGCCGTCTCGCGCAGCCAGATGCGGACCGCCGCACCCGCGCTGGCCGCCGCCTGATCGAGTGAAGACACATCCTGTGCGGTGACCCGCAACGACTCGCCATCCTGACGGAGATCGGCAACTACAAGCACATTTGAACCGCCGGACAGCAAATCCCGTGAGCGCGCCAGCACCTCGGCAAACAGCGTGACCTCGCACGACCCGGACGCATCGGTGATGCGCACCCAGGCCATTCGATTGCCGGTGCGGGTGACACGTTCCTTCTGCGCAACTACGGTGCCGGCCATGCGCACGCGCGTAACGCCGGCCTGCGCGACCGCTTCCACCTGCGCGCACGCTGTCGCGCCCATCCGGCGCAACGCCTTGGCGTAGACATCGAGCGGATGCGCTGTGAGGTGGAAGCCGATGGCCTCCGCCTCGAAGTTCAGCCGGTCCATCGGCGCCCAGTCGGGCACATCCTGAAGGCGCAGCGTTTCCCTGGAGCTCCCGGATGTTGTGCCGAACAGAGCGATCTGGCCGCTGTCCTTCTCCTCCGCCGTCGCCTGCGCGCGCCGCAGGATTGCCTCGGAGCCAGCGAACAGCCGCGCGCGATTCGGCTCCAGCGCATCGAATGCGCCCGCACGAGTCAAATTCTCGATCTGCATGCGATTTAACTGACGCGGATCGACGCGGCCAGCAAAATCGGCAAGATCGCTGAAGGGCTGGTCGCCACGCGCTTCGACCAGCGCCTGCATGGCAGTGAACCCGACCCTCTTCACCGCGGCCAACGCATAGCGGATGGCCAGCCCGCCATCCTGCGCGCGTTCCACCGTGAAATCGGCGCCGGAGCGGTTGATGTCCGGCGGCAGAATGCGAATGCCCGAACGCGCGGCCTCCTCGCGCAACGCCGCAAGCCGGTCAGTGTTGCCGAGTGCCAGGCTCATGCAGGCGGCAATGAATACTTCTGGATGGTTCGCCTTCAGCCATGCGGTCTGATAGGCGAGCAGCGCATACGGCGCCGCATGGCATTTGTTGAAGCCATAGCCTGCGAACTTTGCCATCAGGTCGAAGACCTCTTTGGCCTTCTCCGGATCGAAGCCATGCTCGATCGCGCCCCTGGTGAAAATGTCGCGCTGCGCCTCCATTTCGGCGGGGATCTTCTTTCCCATCGCGCGCCGCAGCAGGTCCGCTCCACCCAGCGAGTAGCCCGCCATCCGCTGCGCGATCTGCATCACCTGTTCCTGGTAGACGATGATGCCGTAGGTCTCGGCCAGAATGTCGTGAATGTCCGGGTGCGGCGCCTCCGACGTTCCAGCGTGCTTGCGCCGGCAGTATTCCGGGATGCTGGCCATCGGGCCGGGCCGATACAGCGCGACAGCGGCGACCAGATCCTCAAATCGGTCGGGACGCATGTGGCGCAGCATGTCGCGCACACCCTGCCCTTCCATCTGGAACACGCCGCCGGCATCGCCCTTTGCCAGCATCTCGTAAGTCTTCGCATCGTCCAGCGGGATGCGGTTGACATCGATGGTGATGCCAAGGCCGCACAGCAAGCCCTCGGCGCGCTTCAGGATGGTCAGCGTGGTCAGGCCGAGGAAGTCGAACTTTACCAGGCCGGCCTGCTCGACGTATTTCATCGAGTATTGCGTAACCAGGAAGTCAGAGCGCGGATCGCGGTATAGCGGCACCAACTCGATCAGCGGGCGGTCGCCGATCACCACACCGGCGGCATGCGTGCTGGCGTGGCGATACAGGCCCTCGATCTGCAGCGCGATCTCGAGCAGTCGGGCGATGCCTTCGTCCTCGTCGCGCAACAGGCGCAGCCGAGGCTCGCCGGCGATCGCCTGCTGGAGGTTCACCGGCTGCGCCGGATTGTTCGGGATGAGCTCTGCGACTTTGTTGACCTGGCCGAACGGCAGGCCGAGCACGCGGCCCACGTCGCGCACCGCGGCACGCGCCTGCAGCTTGCCGAAGGTGATGATTTGCGCAACGCGATCCGCACCGTATTCGCGGCGCACGTAGCCGATGACCGCATCGCGGCCTTCCTGGCAGAAGTCGATGTCGAAGTCCGGCATCGACACGCGCTCGGGATTGAGGAAGCGCTCGAACAGCAGGTCGAAGCGGATCGGGTCGAGGTCGGTGATGGTCAGCGCCCACGCGGCGACGGAGCCCGCGCCGGAACCGCGGCCGGGGCCGACCGGAATTCCCTGTGCCTTCGCCCACTGGATGAAGTCGGCGACGATGAGGAAGTAGCCGGCGAAGCCCATCGGGCCGATGACGGACAGTTCGTAGTCCAGCCGTTCGCGATAGCGCGCGCGGGTGGCGGCATCGGCCTCCATCGCGTCCATGCGACGGTGCAACCCTTCGATCGCCATGGCACGCACGGTTTCCTCTTCGGTGCTGCCTGCGCGCACCTTGGGCGAGACCGGCAGCAGTGGCTTGCGCGTCTCCATCATCACCGCGCAGCGCCGTGCAATCGCCAGCGTGTTGTCGCAGGCCTCGGGCAGGTCCGCGAACAGGATGCGCATGGCGGCGGCCGGCTTGAACCAGTGCTCCGGTGTAACGCGCCTGCGGTCGCGTTCCGACAGCATTCGGCCCTCGGCAATCGCCAGCAGCGCGTCGTGCGCCTCGTACATGTCCGGGGTAGCGAAGTAGCAGTCGTTGGTCGCGACAAGTGGAATGCCAGCGGCGTCCGCAAGCGCGATCAGCCCCGGCTCGACGGCGCGCTCGTGATCCATGCCGTGGCGGTGCAATTCCATCGCCATCCGGTCCGGGAATGCCTCGGCAAATCGGGCAACCAGGCGTTCGGCGTCCGGCTTCTGGCCCTCGGCGAGCAGACGCGCGAGCGGCCCGGTGGCGCCGCCGGTCAGCAGGATCAGGCCGGCAGCATGCGCGGCAATCGCATCCAGCGTGAGCTGTGGCTTCAGGCCCGGATCGGTTTCCAGGAAGCCGTTGGACGAGAGACGCCGCAGATTGTCCAGGCCGGCGGCATCCTGCGCCAGCAGCACGATCGGATCGGGCGGCGGGCGCGCATTGTCGGTGCGGGTCAGCGCGATCTGGCAGCCGATGATCGGCTGGATGCCCTTGTCGGCACAGGCCTGGCTGAATTCCAGCGCGCCGAACAGATTGGCGGTATCGGTGATCGCCACCGCCGGCATCTGCGCCTCACGCGCAAGGACCGGGATCTTCTCAGCCTTGATGGCGCCCTCGCTCAGCGAATAGGCGGAATGGACGCGCAGGTGGACGAAATCGGCATGGGGCATTCGTGCAGTATGTAGGCCCGGCGCCGACTCCGGCCAACACACTTGATAACGCCCGCAAATGGCCGGGCAGTCTCGCAATCAGACCGATCGGTGACAGCCTTCAGCGGAATCCGCCGAACAGCAATACCAGTATGACAATCAGGAGGACCAGTCCGAGCCCGCCGCCATAGTGGGCACGGCCGTAATAACCGCCCCGGTAGCCATAGTATCCGCCGCCGCCGAACAGCAACAACACGATCAGGATGATCAGGATCAGACCCACTGATGCCTCCTTTTGCCTATCCGCGTCCCTTCGCAGCCCAACCCCGGCTCACCGCAACGCCACCGATGAACCCATGTCGATAACCATCCTGGCCTCATCTGCAAGGCGGCGGGCCGCCGTTCGAGCAGACCACGGTCGAGCCTGGCGGCACCACGATGGTATTTGCGGCAGGCGGTGGTGGATTGCTGCTGCTCACGCAACCCGCAAGGCAGATTAGGCACAGCACCGGAACGGCTAACAGTCGCATTGGACATTCTCCCTTATCGGCAGAGGCTCGCCTCAGACATTGCGACGGTCAAGTCAATTCAAGTGCAGGCCGCCAGCAGCCGGTCAACGAGGCACAACCTTCCCCTCGCGAAGCGTTACCGTGCGGTCCATTCTCGCCGCCAGGTCCGGGTTGTGGGTTGCAATCAGCGCGGCGACGTTCTGACGGCGAACCATGGCCAGCAGTTCCTCGAACACCACTGACGCGGTCGCCACATCGAGGTTGCCGGTCGGCTCATCGGCAAGCAGCACCTTCGGCGCATTGGCGAGGGCACGAGCGATAGCCACGCGCTGCTGCTCGCCGCCAGACAGCTTGCCTGGCGGATGTCCGGCGCGCGGTTCCAGGCCAAACGAGGCAAGCAGCGCCATTGCACGTTCCGCCGCCAGCTTGCGTGGTGTGCCGGCAATCAACTGCGGCAGCACCACGTTCTCCAGCGCGGAGAATTCGCCGAGCAGATGATGGAATTGATAGACGAAGCCGATCGTGTCGCGCCGAATTGCCGTGCGCGCGGCATCGGCCAGTGCGCCGGCGTCGCGTCCCTCGATGAAAACCGAGCCGCCATCAGGCTTTTCCAGCAGGCCGGCGAGATGCAGGAGAGTCGACTTGCCGGCCCCCGACGGCGCGACCAACGCGACAATCTCGCCGGCGTGCACTGCCATATCGACGCCGCGCAACACGGGAAGCTCGCCGGCTTCGGTACGGTAGATGCGGCGTACGTCACGCAACACCAGCGGTTCATTCATGCCGCAGCGCTTCGACCGGATCGGTTCGCGCGGCACGCCAGCTTGGATACAGCGTCGCCAGCAGCGACAGGGCAAGCGCCATCACGATCACCTGCATCACCTCGTGCCAGTCCAACCGGGCCGGCAGATGCGTCAGGTAGTACACCTCGGGGTTGAACACCGACGTCCCGGTGATGCTCTCGACCCAGTGCTGGATCGTCTCGATGTTCGAGCAGAACAGCACGCCCAGCACCAGGCCGACCACGGTCCCGGTGATGCCAACCGAGGCGCCGCACATCAAGAAGATGCGCATCACCGCTCCGCGCCCCGCCCCGAGCGTGCGCAGCACGGCGATGTCGCGCGTCTTGTCCTTCACCATCATGATCAGCGACGAGATCACGTTGAACGCGGCAACCAGGATGATGAGCGTCAAAATCAGGAACATGACGTTCTGTTCCACCTGGACGGCGGCGAAAAAGCTGTTGTTGCTCTGCGTCCAGTCGACGATTTGCACCGGCACGTCCGTCAGCGCGTCGAAGATCGCGCGGTGCACGGTGGAGACACGCTCGGGATCGCTCAGCATCACCTCGAGCTGGGTGGCGGCATCGGGTTTCTGGAAATAGACCTGCGCGGCTTCGAGCGGCAGGAAGACATAGGCACTGTCGTATTCGTTCTCTCCCACCTGGAAGATCGCGGCGACCTTGTAGGCGCGCACGCGAGGAACGGTGCCGAAGGCTGTCGCCGCGCCCTGCGGTGAAATGAGCGTCAGCTCCGAGCCGACGCCGAGAGCGAAGCGCCGCGCCAGTCCCACGCCGACCGCGATCGCATCGTCGCCCTGGAACTGATCCAGCGATCCGGCGAGCACATGATCGCTGACCGCATGCAGCGATTTCAAATCGGCTTGGCGGATGCCACGCACGAAGCCGCCGGACGACTGCCCCTGGTCGCCGCTCAGCAGAACCTGGCCATCGACCACTGGAATAACCGAGACGACATCGGGGATCTTGCGGATGCGCGTTGCGACGTCGTCGTAATTGGTTAGCTGGCCGCCGGCGCCATATACGCCCAGATGGCCGTTGAACCCGAGGATACGCGAGAGAAGGTCAACCTTGAAGCCGCCCATCACGCTCATCACGATGATCAGCGTGGCGACACCAAGAGCGATGCCGACGAGGGAGAAGATTGCAATGACGGAGACAAAGCGCTCGCCGCGCCGCGCACGCAGATAGCGGCCGGCGACCGCGCGTTCAAAGGGTCCGAACATGTGCGCGACTCACACCTTATGGTCATGGCCGGGCTCGACCCGGCCATCCATGCCTCGGCGGTTGCGCGTAGATGGCCGAGTCAAGCCCGGCCATGACGGCTAGGGTCGATCCGCGCCAGCGCTTCATCCGGAGGCAGTTCGGTTCGCTCTCCAGTCGCGCGCCGCTTCAGTTCGACCTTGCCGGCCGCAGCGCCGCGCGGGCCGACGATGATCTGCCACGGGTGGCCCATCAGGTCCGCGTCGGCGAATTTTGCGCCCGCCCGTTCCTCGCGATCGTCGTACAGGGCTGCTGCGCCAAGCTTCTCGTACAGCGCTTCGCACATCGCATCGCACACCGCATCGCCGCGCCGCAGGTTCAGGATCGCAGCCTTGAACGGCGCGATGGCATCCGGCCAGATGATGCCCGCTTCGTCGTGGCTCGCCTCGATAACCGCGCCCACCAGACGCGAAACACCGACGCCGTAGCTGCCCATCTCCGGATGAACCGGCTTGCCATCCGCCGCCGCCACCGTCGTGTTCATCGCCTTGGTATATTTGTTGCCGAAGTAAAAGATGTGGCCAACCTCGATGCCGCGGCCTTCACGCCGGCGAGCGGGATCGACACGTTCCCACTTCACCGGGTCATGTTTTTCGTCAGTGGCGGCGTACATTGACGTCATTTGCTTGAAGAACGCCTCCAAGTCCTTGGCGTTGTAATCGAACCGCGCATTGACCCAATCGATATTCTCGAAATCAGCGTCGTAATACACTTGGCTCTCGCCGGTCGGGGCCAGGATGATGAACTCGTGGCTCAAATCGCCGCCAATCGGACCGCTTTCGGCCTCCATCGGAATCGCCTTCAGGCCCATCCGCTGGAACGTCCGCATGTAGGCCAGCATCATTGTGCGATAGCTCACCACCGCACCGGCATAGTCGAGATCGAACGAATACGCATCCTTCATCAGAAACTCGCGCCCGCGCATCACGCCAAAGCGCGGACGCACCTCGTCACGAAACTTCCACTGGATGTGGTAGAGGATCTGCGGCAGTTCGCGATACGAATGCACCGATTGGCGGAACAGGTCGGTGATCACCTCCTCGTTGGTCGGCCCGTAAAGCATGTCGCGTTCGTGCCGGTCACGGATGCGCAGCATCTCCTTGCCGTAATCCTCATACCGTCCGCTCTCGCGCCACAGCTCCGCCGGCTGGATGGTCGGCATCAGCACTTCCTGCGCGCCCGCCGCATTCTGCTCCTCGCGCACGATGCGCTCGATGTTCTTCAGCACCCGAAGGCCGAGCGGCAACCAGGCATAAATGCCGGCCGAGGTCTGCCGTACCAGCCCGGCTCGCAGCATCAGCCGGTGCGAGGCGATCTGAGCTTCGGCAGGCGTCTCCTTCATGGTCGGGATGAAGCTGCGGGAAAGTCGCATCGCGAGGAGATCCGTCTGGTTTCGGGGCGGACCCTAACTGTCGGCGATCGGTCCCGCCAGACCCAACGGCGTCAGCGCGCCAAACTATTGTGCGGCGCACAATGCAGTGTGCGCAATAAACTCTCTGTCAACGCGCCGATTCCGAACAAACTCACGTGACTTATCGCCAGCGAGCATGTAACAAAAAGGCGGCCCGGACGCTCGGGGCGTCGGGCCAAGTTTGGGGAGGAAACGCGATCACACGGCAGGTCGGAGGACTTAGGCGCCTCCCCCTGACCGTGGCGATGGCCTGGGCCCCAGTCCCAAAAACGGACTCTCGCAGTAGATTTTGGCGATTTTGCGGCCCTCCGATCTGAGGGCAGGCTCTCAGTCGCTCGGAGCGGCGAACCAGCCGTGGCGGAAGCTGATGTAGTCGCTGGTGATCAGCAGCCAGGCGCCGAACCAGATGATGCAGGCGACCAGCGTGGTGACGATCACCTTCATCAAGAGGCGCGGGCGCTGCGGAGCACCGCGCCAGCCGCTCTGCTCGTCCGCGTCTTCAACGGGGTGCGTGCCGATCGGCAACACGGCGAACAGCGCCACCCACCAAATCAGAACATAGACGACGAGGCCGGTGAACCAGTTCATCGGCCCCAGTTTTCACTAAATCCGCAGTAGGTGCACATCCACGAGCGGGCGCTTCTGCAATCGCCTGCCAAGCGCGCGACGCAACGCCGCACGCGCGGCATCGGTGAGCGCTGCATTGTCGCCGCGGAGCGGGGCCGGCAGATCCGCCACAGCATCGGCGAATTCGACGCTGATGCGCTTTAGTTCCGGATCGTCGGTGTCGAACAGACCGGGCGCGCTGACCAGCGGAGCGCCGTGTAACCGGCCGTTTGTATCGACCGCGAGGCTCGCCAGCACGACACCGTTGAACAGCATCCGCCGGCGCGCCGACATCACATCGCCGGTAAACGGCGTGAGCCGGTTGCCATCCAGCACAAGTCGGCCCACGGGTGCGCTGTCCACCACCTCCGCCAGACCCGGCGCGAGGCTGAGGATGTCACCGTCCTCCAGCAGGATCGGCTTTGCGCCGGCCTCCTGGGCGAGCGCGGCGTGCGCCGAGAGATGCCGCCACTCGCCATGCGTCGGCACCGCGTAGCGCGGCTTCACCAACCGGTACATTCGACGCAGCTCGTCGCGCGCGGGATGGCCGGAGACGTGCACCAGATGATCCACGTCGGTCATCAGGTTCACGCCGCGACGCACGAGATTGTCCTGCACGGTGCCGATCGCACGCTCGTTGCCGGGGATCACCCGCGAGGAGAACACCACCGTGTCGCCCTCGCCGAGTGCGACGCGCGGATGCGTATCGAGCGCAATGCGTGCCAATGCGCTGCGTGGTTCGCCCTGGCTGCCGGTGACCAGCATCAGCAAATTGTCATCCGGGACGTCGTCGACATCGTTTTCGGTCAGGAATGGCGGGAAGTCGCGCAGATAGCCGCATTCGCGCGCCGCCGCATCGAGATTGCGCAAGGAGCGACCCACCAGCGCCACACTGCGTCCAACCGCGCGCGCTGCCACCGCGACCGATTCCACGCGCGCCACATTGGACGCGAAGCAGGTCACTGCAACGCGGCCGCGCAAGCCGCGGATCAACACCGACAGACTTTGTCGGACCTCGGCTTCGCTGCCCGAATGGCCTTCCACCATCGCGTTGGTGGAATCGCAGATCATCGCGAGCACGCCCCTCGCGCCGAGTGCCTCCAGCGCCGCTTCATCCGTCGGCGGACCGATCAGCGGATGCGGGTCGAGCTTCCAGTCGCCAGTGTGCAGCAGCACACCATACGGCGTTTCGATCACCAGCGCCTGTGCCTCGGGGATCGAATGCGCAACGCGGATGAAGCGCAGTGCGAACGGCGCCAGGTTGATCGACCCACCGGGTGGGATGACGTGCACCTTCACCCGGCTGAGCAGCTGCACTTCCGCCAGCTTGCGGCGCAGCACGACGGCCGCGAAGGGTGTCGCATAGACCGGGCAGCGCAGTTGCGGCCACAGCCATGCCACCGCGCCGATATGATCCTCATGCGCATGGGTGATCACCAGCCCGACCAGACGGTCGCGGCGGTCGGCGATGAACGCCGGGTCCGCCATCATCACGTCGACCTCGGGGTGCTGTGCGCCGCCGAAGCCAATGCCGCAGTCCACCGCCAGCCACTTGCCGTCGCAGCGGTAGAGATTCAGATTCATGCCGATCTCGCCCGTCCCGCCCAGCGGCAGGAAGGCCAGATCACCGTCTACAATGTCCATTAGATGCTGTTGTTACCTCATAAAGCTGCGAAGTCGTGTGGCTCAGGCGGCGACCGGCCCGCGCAGCGCCCGCAGCGCCGCCTCCGGCTCGCGGTCGATCAGCTTCAGCAGGGTCTGTGCCGCCGGCTCCATGACGAAGCGGTTCTGTTCCCAGTTGCGCAAAGTGGCAACAGGAATGCGCACCAGGGTAGCGAATTCAGTCTGCGTCATGCCGAGCTTCTTGCGCACATCCTGCGGCAGCACCGGCCGCTCGAACTGCGGTTCCTCGTCCGGGTCCTCGCCATCCTCGATCATATGACGGCGGATGTCCTCCTCAGTCGTCGCGTCCATCTTAGCGCGGTCCACCTTGCCGCCGCCGGCTGCCATGATCTCCGCGAGGCTCATACGCGTGAGAGCCATTGCGCTCGCTCCTTCCTGTTCGCCCGGCGGGCGGAGATGATCCGCAAGACCGAGCCACGGACTGTGTAAATTACCGTGAGAATGTCGGGCCCGACCTGCCCGATCGCTCTGATACGAACCTCACCATAGTCAGTCCGGGCATCCAGAGTCTCAATTCGGCTCCCGGAGAAGACACGCCTGGCATAGGCGAAGTCGAAGCCCCGGTCACGGAACGTGGCCCCGCTCTTCGCCGGATCCCATTCAAACTCCACGGGACCGTACTCTACGCGTTACGCGCAGTGCAGGCAATCGGAATGATGCTCCGGCTACTCGTGTTCGATCATGCGCGCCCTATCCGGACGCAATGTGGGAGCGGGGTTGCGTTCCGCCAACATCCGCAGTCCGTCCAATGTGAGGTCGGGCTCGATATGCTCGATCACCATCGTCCCCTCGGCGAACAGTGACGCCAGACCGCCGGTGGCGACGACCTTCATCGGACCGCCATATTCCGCCTTTATGCGCGCCACCAGCCCCTCGACGAGGGCGACATAGCCCCAATAGACGCCGGACTGCATCGCCGGCACCGTCTGGCGGCCGATCACAGCCTGCGGTCTGGCGATGCCGATGCGCGGCAACTGCGCGGCCGCCTGATGCAGCGCCTCGAGCGAGAGATTGACCCCGGGGCAGATGACACCACCGAGATACGCGCCATCCTTGTCGACCACATCGAACGTCGTGGCGGTGCCGAAATCGACGACGATCATCGGGCCGCCAAAGCGCCGGTGGCCGGCGAGCGCGTTCAGCAGCCGGTCGGCGCCGACCTCGGCGGGATTGTCGACGCGTATTTCGAAGCCCCAGTCGAGGGTGGAGCGAGCGATCAGCGGCTCGATGCTGAACCAGTCCCGGCAGAGTCGGCGGAGGTGATAGAGCGCGGCGGGCACCACGGTTCCGAGCACAGCCGCGGAGATGTCGTCGCGCTTCAGCCCGAGATGGCCGAGCAGGGTCATCAGCCATACGCCGTACTCGTCGGAGGTGCGCTGCGCTTCGGTGCGGATGCGCCATGTGCCGCGCCATGCGGCGCCCTCGCGCACGGCGAAGACGACGTTGGTGTTGCCGCAATCTATGACCAGCAGCATTAGAAAATCTCACCACAAAGACACGAAGACACGAAGGCTGATCAGCAGCACTTCATGTCTTCGTGTCTTTGTGGTGATTCTTTTCTTCATCCAAACAACGCCTTCGCCGCCGCCTGGGCCGCACCAACGAAGGGTGCTGGGAATACGAAGAATAACAAGGTAAACAATCCCGTCGCCGCGGCGACGAACGACAGCGAGGCGGGGCGCATGTCAAACGGTTCCGCGGGCGCGTCGAAATACATCACCTTGACGATGCGGATGTAATAGTAGGCGCCAATCACACTGGTCAGCACACCGATGATGGCGAGCTTCCACATTCCGCCCTGCACCGCAGCCAGGAACACGTATAGCTTGCCGAAGAAGCCTGACATCGGCGGAATGCCGGCCATGCTGAACATGAACACGGCCATCGCCAGCGCGAGCCCCGGATCGGTTCTCGCAAGGCCGCTCAGATCGGTGATTTCCTCGAGCGCCTGGCCGCGGCGGCGCATCGCGATGATGCAGGCGAACGTGCCCGCACTCATGAACACATACACAATGAGATACACCAGCACCCCGCGAATGCCCTCGGGCGTACCGACGGCGAGACCGATCAGCGCATACCCCATATGGCCGATAGACGAATACGCCATCAGCCGCTTGATGTTGTGCTGGCCAATCGCTGCAAACGAGCCGAGGAGCATCGAGGCAACGCAAACCACAACAATCAGCTGCTGCCAGGCGATCAGCTGGTGTCCGAACGGCGTGGTCATGGTGCGCAGCAACAGCCCCATCGCCGCGACCTTCGGCGCCGTGGAGAAGAACACCGTGACCGACGTTGGCGAACCTTCGTAGACGTCGGGCGTCCACATGTGGAACGGCACAGCGGCAATCTTGAACGCAATGCCGACCAGAACGAACACGATGCCGACGATCAGGCCCGGTGAGGCAGTGCCCGGCTGCGACAGCGTCTTTGCCAGCGCGGCAAAGTCCATGGTGCCGGAAAAGCCGTAGACCAGCGAAATGCCGTAGAGCAGCAGGCCCGATGCAAGCGCGCCGAGCACGAAATACTTCAGCCCGGCCTCGGACGAACGCAACTCGTCACGGGCAAAGGCGGCGAGGACATAGAGCGCCAGCGACTGCAGCTCGAGCCCGAGATAGAGGGTCATCAGGTTCGCCGCAGAGACCATCACCATCATGCCGACGACCGAGAGGACCATCAGCACGGGATATTCGAAACGTGCGATATGGTGCTGGCGGTTGTAGTCGAGCGACAGGATCAGCGCGAGTGCGGCGCCTGCCAGGATCAGGATTTTCACAAATCCGGAAAAGGCGTCGCTGACGAACTGGCCGTGATAGCCGACGCCGCGGGCGGCCGTGACAACCAGCAACGCCGCGAGCAGGAAACCGCCGAGCGCCAACATGCTGGAAATGAAGAAGGTGTCCACGCGCCGAAGCACACCGAAGATCAGAATCGCCATGGCGACGACGGACAGTACGATTTCCGGCAGCGCGATTGCCCAGTTCATCAGTGCACCATCCCGGCCACCTGGACCGCGGGTGTGATTGCCGCTGTGTGGTGCTGCACCATCGCCGCCACGCTGGCATCCCAGAAGCCGGTAAAGGCCGAAGGATAGATGCCCATCCACAAGGTTAGCAGGATCAACGGGGCGAACACCGCGATTTCGCGGGGCGACAAATCGAGGATGGAGCGCAGGTCCTCTTTGGTGAGACGGCCGAAGATTATCCTGCGATAGAGATACAGCATGTAGGCCGCGCCCAGGATCATGCCGGTTGCGCCGAGCAGCGCCAGCCAGAAGTTCACCTGCAACGACCCCACGATCACCAGGAACTCACCGACGAACCCCGATGTGCCAGGAAGCCCCATCGAGGCCAGCGTGAAAATCATGAAGGTCGTCGCGTAGAGCGGCATGCGATCGGCCAAGCCGCCAAAGCGCGCTATCTCGTGCGTATGGAGACGATCGTAGACCACGCCTACCACGAGGAACAGCGCGGCGGACACGATGCCGTGCGACAGCATCTGGAACAGCGCCCCCTGGACGCCCTGAACGTTGAACGTGAAGATCCCGATCGTCACCACGCCCATATGGGCGACGGACGAATAGGCGATCAGCTTCTTCATGTCCTCCTGCGCCAGCGCGACCAGCGATGTGTAGATCACCGCCACGACCGAGAGCGTGAACATGAACGGCGCGAACGATGCCGATGCCTGCGGCAGCATCGGCACGGAGAAGCGGAGGAAGCCATAGCCGCCCATCTTCAGCAGCACGCCCGCCAGGATGACGGAGCCCGCGGTGGGCGCCTCGACATGGGCGTCCGGCAGCCAGGTGTGCACCGGCCACATCGGCAGCTTCACCGCGAACGAGGCAAGGAACGCCAGGAAAAGCCAGTTCTGCATCCCCACCGGCATCGGCGTCTTCAGCAGCACGGTGATGTCGGTGGTGCCGGCCTGGAACCACATCGCGAGCAGCGCCAGCAGCAGCAGGACCGAGCCGGTCAGCGTGAACAGGAAGAACTTGAACGCCGAATAGACGCGCCGCGACCCACCCCAGACGCCGATGATAATGAACATCGGGATCAGCACGCCCTCGAAGAATATGTAGAACACCACGAAGTCGAGCGCGCAGAACAACCCCACCAGCATCGTCTCGAGGATGAGGAAGGTCAGCATGTATTCGCGCACCGAACGCTTGATGACGTCCCAGCTTGCCAGGATGCAGATCGGCGTCAGCAGCGTGGACAGCAGGACGAACAACACCGAGATGCCGTCGACGCCCAGCTTGTAGCCGACGCCATACTCCGGCAGCCACGGGATCTCCTCGATGAACTGGAACCCTGCCTCGCCGGTGTCAAACTTCACCCACAGGACGATCGAGAGCACCAGCACGATCAGACTGGTCCAAAGCGCCGTCCACCGCGCGTTGGAAGCGACGGTCTCCTCGTCGCCGCGCACGCACATGATGATCAGCCCGCCGACCAGCGGCAGCCAGGTGATCAGCGACAGAACAGGAAAGCCGGCTGCGTTCATCTGGCTCACCGCGACAGCAGGAACAGGCCGACCAGCACCACGACGCCGATCAGCATGACAAATGCATAGACGGCGAGCGAGCCGGTCTGGATTTTCACCGCCTGGCGCGAGCCGTCCACCGTGAGTTCCGCCAAGCCGTTCGGCACGCCGTCGATGATCGTCGCATCGCCGGTCTGCCACAGAATCCGCGCCAGCCGGATCATCGGCTGCACGAAGATCGCGTCATAGAGTTCGTCGAAATACCACTTGTTCAGCAGGAACAGATAAATGCCGCGGAACTGGCTGGCCAGCCGCATCGGCAGCAGCGGGTAGGCGATATACATGACGTAGGCCAGCGCGATGCCTGCAAGGCCGAAGACCAGCGGCGACATCTCCGCCCACGCCGGCACATGCTCCAACGCCGCGAGCACGTGGTTGTCGGGCGCGTTGAAGATGCTGCCGTTCCAGAACGCCTGCCAGCCCTCGCCGATGAACCATGGATCGAGCAGCTTGCCGGCGACCAGCGCGCCGGTGGCCAGCACCAGCAGCGGCACGATCATCACCGGCGGGCTCTCGTGCACGTGCTCCAGCACGTGGTGGTCAGCGCGCGGCCTGCCGTTGAACGTCATGAACAGCAGCCGCCACGAGTAGAAGGCGGTGAGGAACGCCGCAAGCACGGTGCAGACGAAGCCGTACTTGCCGATGCCGGTGCCGGCGGCGTAGGCGGCAGCGATGATCGCGTCCTTGGAGTAATAGCCCGCGAACGGCGGAATGCCGGCGAGCGCCAGGGCGCCGACCCACATCACCGCGCAGGTCCACGGGATCATGCGCCACAGCCCGCCCATCTTGCGCATGTCCTGTTCGTCGGACATGGCATGAATGACCGACCCGGCGCTGAGGAACAGCAGCGCCTTGAAGAAGGCGTGGGTGATCAGGTGGAAGATCGACACCTGGAAGGCGCCGACACCGGCCGCGGTGAACATGTAGCCGAGCTGCGAGCAGGTCGAGTAGGCGATCACGCGCTTGATGTCGTTCTGCGCGCAGCCGATGGTGGCGGCGAACAGCGCGGTGGTCGCGCCAATGAAGGTGACCATGCCGAGCGCGAACGGCGCGAATTCGTAGAGCGGCGACATGCGCGCGATCAGGAACACGCCGGCGGTGACCATGGTGGCGGCATGGATCAGCGCGGAGACCGGCGTCGGACCTTCCATCGCGTCGGGCAGCCAGACATGCAGGCCGATCTGCGCCGACTTTCCCATCGCGCCGATGAACAGTAGCACGCCGATGACCTCGAACGCGGGGAAGGTGCCGCCAAGTACCGAATAGGTGTCGGCCTCGTGTTGTCCGACAGCCGGGAAGATCGTGCCGAACTCAACCGAGCCGAATTTCAGGAAGACCAATGCGACGCCCACTATGAAGGCGAGATCGCCGATGCGGTTGACGATGAACGCCTTGATCGCCGCGGCGTTGGCGGCCGGCCGGTCGTACCAGTAGCCGATCAGCAGGTAGGAGCAGAGGCCTACGCCTTCCCACCCGAAGAACAGTTGCAGCAGGTTGTCGGCGGTCACCAGCATCAGCATGGAGAAGGTGAACAGCGAGAGGTAGGCGAAGAAGCGATATCGCGGGTAGGCGTCGTGCGCCAAGTAGCCGATCGAATAGACGTGGATCAGCATGGCGACGAACGTCACCATTGCGACCATCACGGCTGACAGCGGGTCGTAGCGCAGCACCCAGTCGGCGTGGAAATGTCCCGCCTCGACCCAGGTTCCGAGCGAAACGACACCAGGGTCGCTGTGGCCGGATATGAGCTGGAAGCAGGCGATCGGCCCAAGCGCCGCAGCAACCAGCATGCACAGAATCGAAACGGCTGTGGCGGCGCGGTCGCCGATCGAGCGGCCGAGCAGACCGGCGACCAGCGAACCGAACAGAGGCGCGAAGACCGCGACGGCGTAGATCATGGCGTGCTCCTCCCCCTCCCCTTGCGGGAGGGGGTTGGGGGGAGGGGGAGGACTTTTTTCGTCGCCGCCACTCGCTCAGCCCTTCATCAGGTTCACGTCCTCGACCTGGATCGAGCCGCGGTTGCGGAAATAGATCACGACGATGGCGAGCCCGATGGCTGACTCGGCGGCGGCGACGGTGAGCACGAACATCGCGAACACCTGGCCGACCAAATCGCCAAGTGCGGCGGAAAATGCCACCAGGTTCAGGTTGACTGCGAGCAGGATCAGCTCGATCGACATCAGGATGATGATGACGTTCTTGCGGTTGAGGAAGATGCCAAATATGCCAAGCACAAGCAGGATCGCGGAGACAACCAGAAAGTGACCGAGGCCGACTTCAATGCCCATGCTGGCCTCCGGCGTGCACTTCCTCCGGGGTGTCAGGTTCCGTTACCTTCGGCGTGAATATCCCGACCTCCTTGGTTCCCGCTCCCAGGGACATCGTCACCAGCTCCATGGTGTCCGCGACGGTACGCTCGGTCTGCGTGCGGATGCTCTGGTGGCGCGAGGTCTTGCGATCACGCAGGGTCAGGACGATGGCGCCGATCATCGCCACCAGCAGGATCAGGCCCGCCGCCTGGAACAGAAAGATATAGTCGGTATACAGCAGCCGCCCGAGTGCGGCGGTGTTGCTGACCTGTGCCGACGCTGGAGAGAGCCGCAGCGTCGCGGCGTCGGGCGCGAACTTCCAGCCGCCGAGGACCACCACAAGTTCGATGAACAGCACCGCGCCAACTGTAGCGCCGACCGGCAGATAGCGCTGAAAGCCACCACGGAGTTCGGCAAAGTCCACGTCCAGCATCATCACCACGAACAGGAACAGCACGGCGACGGCGCCGACATAGACAATGAGCAGGATCATCGCGAGGAACTCGGCGCCCGCGATCAGGAACAGCGCCGCTGCGTTGAAGAAGGATAGGATGAGGAACAGCACCGAGTGAACCGGATTCCGCGCGCTGACCACCATCGCGGCGGAGGCGAGCAGAATCACCGCGAAGAGATAAAAGAAAAGATTCACGATCATCGATAGGGCGCGTCCAGCTCGAGGCGGCGCGCGAGTTCCGGTTCCCAGCGGTCGCCGTTCTCCAGCAGCTTGTCCTTGTTGAACATCAACTCTTCACGCGTCTCGGCGGCGAACTCGAAGTTCGGGCCTTCGACGATGGCATCGACCGGGCAGGCTTCCTCGCAGAGGCCGCAATAGATGCACTTCGTCATGTCGATGTCGTAGCGCGTGGTTCGGCGGGAGCCGTCTTCGCGCGGTTCGGCCTCGATGGTGATCGCCTGAGCCGGGCAAATCGCCTCACACAGCTTGCAGGCGATGCAGCGTTCCTCGCCGTTCGGATAGCGGCGCAGCGCATGCTCGCCTTTGAAGCGCGGACTGATCGGACCTTTCTCGTACGGGTAGTTGATGGTCGCCTTGGGCATGAAGAAGTAGCGCAGAGTCAGACCGAGCCCGGCGACAAGCTCGCCCAGCAGCATGCTGCGTGCGGTGCGGTCCAGGAATGCCATCAGCGAGGCTCCATGTTACGCATTGGGCAGCCACCCGAATGCCATCAGCGCGCCGGCGGTCAGCGTCAGCCAGATCAGCGACAACGGAAGAAACACCTTCCAGCCGAGCCGCATCAGTTGGTCATAGCGATAGCGCGGAAAGGTCGCGCGCACCCAGAGGAAGAAAAACAGGCAGAAGCAGATCTTCAGGATGAACCAGATCGGTCCTGGTATCCAGGTGAACGGCACGACGCCAAATGGCGCGAGCCAGCCGCCCAGGAACAGGATCGTGGTCATCGCGCTCATCAGGATCATGTTGGCGTATTCGCCGAGGAAGAACAGCGCGAAGGCCATGGCGCTATACTCGACGAAGTAGCCGGCGACGATCTCGCTTTCACCTTCCGGCAGGTCGAAGGGCGAGCGGCTGGTTTCCGCCAGTGTCGAGATGAAGAACACGATGAACATCGGGAACAGCGGCAGGCAGAACCAGACCTTCTGCTGCGCGCGGACGATGTCGGTCAGGTTCAGGCTGCCGACGCAGAGCAGAACGGACACCATGACGAAGCCCATGGAGACTTCGTAGCTCACCATCTGGGCTGCACTGCGCATCGCACCAAGGAAGGCGTATTTGGAATTCGACGCCCAGCCGGCGATGATGATGCCGTAGACACCGAGCGAGCTGATCGCGAACAGGTAAAGAATACCGACATTGATGTCGGCGATCGCCCAGCCGTCGTCCAGCGGGATCACCGCCCACGCGATCATCGCCAGGCTGAAGGTGAGCATCGGCGCCATCAGGAACAGCAGCCGGTTCGACCCCGCCGGGATGACCGTCTCCTTCATGACCATCTTCAGCGCGTCTGCGAAAGGCTGCATCAGGCCGAACCAACCCACCACGTTCGGCCCCTTGCGCAACTGCATCGCCGCGAGGACCTTGCGTTCCGCATAGGTCAGATAGGCGACCGCGATCAGCAGCGGCACCAGCAGCGCGAGCGCTTCGGCGAAGGTCACGATGACAAGGCCGACGTTGGTGTCGAACAGGAAGTCGTGCATCGCGCTATTCCGCCGCTGCGACCATCGGCGTGGCCGCGAAGGTCGCCGTGCAGGCGGCCATCGTGGGGCTTGCGCGACTGATCGGGTCTGTCTGGTAGTAGTTGACGATCGCCGGCTCGAACGGCGCGTCGGACAGAGCGGCCGGATCGCCGGAGGGCCCGCTCTGGTCGGTGGCGCCGAAGCGCGGCAGGAACTCTACGCGTCCGAATACCGGGTTCACCTGCTCCAGCCGCGCGCGCAACTGCTCGATCGTGTCGTACGGCAGAGTTTGACCAATCGTCTCGCTGAAGGCACGCAGGATCTTCCAATCCTCGCGCGCCTCGCCGGGTGGATAGACCGCAAGCGAACCGCGCTGCACGCGGCCCTCGGTGCTGACATAGGTGCCGTACTTTTCGGTGTAGGCGGCGCCGGGCAGGATCACATCGGCCCGCGCGGCGCCCGCGTCGCCGTGATGGCCCTGATAAACCACAAACGTATTGGCACCGATCCGCGCCATGTCGAACTCGTCGGCGCCGAGCAGCCACAGGACATCCACGCCGTCGTCCAACATCTGCGCCATCGACTTGCCGTTCGTACAGGGCACCAAGCCGAGATCCAGGCCGCCAACGCGCGCGGCCGCGGTGTGCAACACGTTGAAGCCATGCCAGTCGGTTGTCAGCGCGCCCATCGACGTGGCGAGCCGCCACGTCGCGGCCAGCACCGCTGTGCCATCCGGACGCGCCAGCGCCGCCTGTCCGACAACGATCATCGGATGCTTGGCGTCATGCAGCAGGTTAGCGAATTCGTGCGAACCGTTGTGCAGCGCGTTCAGCACACTGGGTACCGTGCCGAGTTGGTGCACGCGATAAGTGAGGTCGGTCTCGGCGCCGATCAGACCGATCGGAATATTGCCGGCCAGCCAGCGCTTGCGGAGGCGCGCATTCAGCACCGGCGCTTCCTTGCGCGGGTTGGTGCCAATCAGCAGGATCGCATCGGCTTCCTCGATCCCGGCGATCGTCGTGTTGAATGTATAGAAGTCGCGCCGGGACGCATCGAGCCTGGCGCCGTCCTGCCGGCAATCGAGGTTCGCCGAACCCAGCGCGACCATCAGGTCTTTCAGCGCCAACATGCTTTCGGCATCGGCGAGGTCGCCGGCTATCGCGCCGATGCGATCGCCCGCCACTCCGTGCACCTTCTCCGCAATCGCGGTGAAGGCTTCGGGCCAACTCGCCTCCACCAGCTTGCCGTTGCGTCGGACCCAAGGACGATCGAGACGCCGGCGCTTCAGCCCGTCGAGCGCGAAGCGCGACTTGTCGGCAAGCCACTCTTCGTTCACGTCTTCATTCAGCCGCGGCAGGATGCGCAGCACCTCGGGGCCACGGGCGTCGATGCGTATGTTGGTGCCGACGGCGTCCAGCACATCGACGCTGTCAACCTTTGACAATTCCCACGACCGCGCGACGAACGCGTAGGGCTTCGACGTCAGAGCGCCGACCGGGCAGAGATCGATGATGTTGCCGGACAGTTCGGACGACAGCGCCTTTTCCACGTAGGTGCCGACCTCCATGTGCTCGCCGCGACTGGTCGCGCCGAGGTCCGGCACGCCGGCCACTTCGGTGATGAAGCGGATGCAGCGCGTGCAGTGGATGCAGCGCGTCATCACCGTCTTCACCAGCGGGCCGAGATTCTTGTCCTGCACCGCGCGCTTGTTCTCGGCATAGCGCGAGTGGTCCATGCCGTAGCCCATCGCCTGGTCCTGCAGGTCGCACTCGCCGCCCTGGTCGCAGATCGGGCAGTCGAGCGGATGGTTGATCAGCAGGAATTCCATCACGCCGCGGCGGCCGTTGCGCACCATGGGGGAATCAGTGTGCACAACCATACCGTCGGCGACCGGGTAGGTGCAGGACGAGATCGGCTTCGGCGGGGCCTTCTCGATTTCAACCAGGCACATGCGGCAGTTGCCAGCGATCGACAGGCGCTCGTGGTAGCAGAAGCGGGGGATTTCCTTGCCCGCGGCCTCGCAAGCCTGCAGCACGGAGGAGCCGTTGGGAACTTCGACCTCGATGCCGTCCACGGTGACTTTGGGCATTATGGGTTCTTCCGGGAAGAATATTCACCACAAAGACACGAAGACACGAAGCGAGTTGCGACCTTTGTGTCTTCGTGTCTTTGTGGTGAATTTTGAATCACGTCCCTACTCCGCCGCCAGACGTACCGGCGTGCGCGTCGCCTTGTACGCCGCGATGCGTTCCTCCATTACCGGACGGAAATGCCGGATCAGTCCCTGGATCGGCCAGGCCGCCGCGTCACCGAGCGCACAGATCGTATGGCCCTCGATCTGGCGCGTCACCTGATCGAGCGTGTCGATCTCGGGGATCTCCGCCCTGCCCTCCACCATCCGCGTCATCACCCGCCACATCCAGCCGGTGCCTTCGCGGCACGGCGTGCACTGGCCGCAGCTCTCATGCATGTAGAATTTCGCGAGGCGCGCGATCGCCTTGATGATGTCGGTGGACTTGTCCATCACGATGACCGCAGCCGTTCCGAGGCCGCTCTTCGCGTCGCGCAGCGAATCAAAATCCATCAGCACGTCGTCGCAGACGCTTTTCGGGATCACCGGCACCGACGCCCCACCCGGGATCACCGCCAGCAGATTGTCCCAACCCCCGCGCACGCCGCCGGCATAGCGATCGATCAACTCGCGCAGCGGGATGCCAAGTTCCTCCTCAACGTTGCACGGCTTGTTCACGTGGCCGGAAATACAGAACACCTTCTGCCCGGAGTTCTTCGGCCGCCCAAGTGAATTGAACCAAGCCGCACCGCGCCGCATGATCGTCGGCGCCACCGCGATGCTTTCGACGTTGTTCACCGTGGACGGACAGCCATACAGCCCGACGGCCGCGGGGAACGGAGGCTTCAAACGCGGCAGGCCCTTCTTGCCTTCCAGGCTTTCCAGCAGCCCGGTCTCCTCGCCGCAGATATAGGCGCCGGCACCGCGGTGCAGATAGACATCGAACGCCCAACCGGAGCCGCACGCATCGCGTCCGATCAGACCGGCCTCGTACGCTTCGTCGATCGCCGTCTGCAGCGCGCGCCCTTCGTTGTAGAATTCGCCGCGGATGTAGATGTAGGCGGCGTGAGCGCCCATCGCGAAGGACGCAACCAGGCAGCCCTCGATCAGCTTGTGCGGATCGTGGCGCATGATGTCGCGATCCTTGCACGTGCCGGGCTCGCTTTCGTCCGCATTCACCACCAGGTAGCACGGCCGGTCGGACTGCTTCGGCATGAACGACCATTTCAGGCCGGTGGGAAATCCCGCGCCGCCGCGTCCGCGCAGGCCCGATGTCTTGATCTCCTCCACGATGGCCTCGCGGCCCTTTTCCAGGATCGCCTTGGTGCCATCCCAATCGCCGCGCGCGCGCGCGCCCTTCAGGAAGGGATCATGCAGGCCATAGAGGTTGGTGAAGATGCGGTCCTTGTCCTGCAGCATCGCATCAGCTCTCCGCAGCGTAGTGCAACGTCGTCAGCGTGGTCGGACCGCCCTCCGGCGCGGAGGTTTGGCGTCCGGCCATCGAGCCCGGCTTGGGCGGTTCGCCGCGCCGCAGCGCCTCCAGCAGCCGTGCGGTGCTGTCGGCATCGAGGTCTTCATAGAAGTCGTCGTTCACCTGGATGACCGGTGCATTCACACAGGCGCCGACGCATTCCACCTCAGTCATCGTGAAAACGCCATCGGTGCTCGTCTCGCCCCAACCCTTGATGCCGGTCGCCGTGCGGCACGCCGCCACCACATCGTCTGAGCCGCGCAGCCAGCACGGCGTGGTGGTGCAGACCTGCAAATGCCATGTGCCGATCGGGCGCAGGTTGAACATGAGATAGAACGTGGCGACCTCATAGACGCGGATCGGCGCCATATCGAGCCGTGCCGCCACCGCGTCCATGCCCGCGGTCGGAACCCAGGCGCTGCCGGTCTGCCGCTTCATCTGATTCTGCACGAGATAGAGCAGCGGGAGCACCGCGCTCGCCTGCTTGCCGGGCGGGTATTTCGCGACGATCGGTGGGATTGCCGCCTCGCTTTCCGCATCGAAAGCAAAGCTTTCCGGCTGGACGAAAACAGTGCTGTCGGTCTCGGCCATGTCTATCTGTCGATCTCGCCGAATACCACGTCAAGCGACCCGATGATCGCGCAGATATCCGCCAGCATGTGCCGCTTCGCCATCACGTCCACCGCCTGCAGGAAGGCAAATCCTGTCGGCCTGATCTTGCAGCGATACGGTCGGTTGGTACCATCGGCCACCAGATATACGCCGAACTCGCCCTTGGGGCTTTCCACCACGGTGTAGGTGGCGCCGGCCGGCACATGGTAGCCCTCGGTGTACAGTTTGAAATGATGGATCAGCGCCTCCATCGAGCGCTTCATCTCGGCACGCGTCGGCGGGCTGAATTTGTGATCCTGCACCTTGATCGGACCTGGCTGCATCTTTGCCAGACATTGGTTGATGATCTTCACGCTCTCGCGCAGTTCGGCAATGCGCAGCAGATAGCGGTCGTAGCAGTCACCGTTGCGCCCGACCGGAACCTTGAAGTCCACCTCGGCGTATTTGTCGTACGGCTGCGAACGGCGCAAATCCCACGGTACGCCGCTCGCCCGCAGCGGCGGTCCCGTAAATCCCCAGGCCAGCGCCTGCTCCGCGTTGATCACGCCAATATCGACGGTACGCTGCTTCCAAATGCGGTTCGCCGTCAGCAACTCTTCCAAATCATCGACGAATTTCGGGAACGTACCCGCCCAGTCGGCGATGCGCTGTTCCAATCCGGCCGGCAGGTCCTTCGACACCCCGCCGGGGCGAAAATAATTCGCATGCAGCCGCGCACCCGACGCGGCCTCATGGAACTCCATCAGCTTTTCGCGCTCCTCGAACCCCCACAGGCTGGGCGTGATCGCGCCGACGTCCAGGGCGTAGGTGGTCAGGTTCAAAAGGTGGTTCAGCACACGCGTGATCTCGGCGAACAGCACGCGGATCCACTGCCCGCGATCGGGCACCGTAATGCCCAGCAACTTCTCGGTCGCCAGCGCGAACGCATGCTCCTCGCACATCGGCGAGACGTAATCGAGACGGTCGAAATACGGCACCGCCTGCATGTAGGTCTTGTGCTCGATCAGCTTCTCGGTGCCACGATGCAGCAGGCCGATATGCGGATCAGCGCGTTCCACCACCTCGCCGTCGAGTTCCAGGATCAGCCGCAGCACGCCATGCGCCGCCGGATGCTGCGGGCCGAAATTGATCGAGTGGCTGTCGATCTCGACGGTACGCGTCGGGACGCCGGTTTCCGGGATCGCGGTCTCGCTCATCGTGTCACGCCTTCGTCGCTGGGTGTCACGCCTTCGTCTCCGCCGCCGGCGGCTTGGCTTCTTCGGCGCGGGCCGAATGCACCTTCTCGTCACCCGGCAAGGTGGTGATCGCCTCCCAGGGCGAGAGAAAATCGAACGATCGGAAATCCTGCGTCAAGTGCACCGGTTCGTACACCACCGCCTTGCGGTCCTCGTCGTAGCGGACCTCCACATATCCGGTCAGCGGGAAATCCTTGCGCAGCGGATGCCCGTTGAAACCGTAGTCGGTCAGGATCCGCCGCAGATCGGGCTGGCCGGAGAACACGATGCCGAACAGGTCCCAGGCCTCGCGTTCCCACCACGTCGCGACCGGCCATACCGTGTGCACCGACGGGACCGGCTTCTGCTCATCCGTCGTGACGATGACGCGAACCCGCTGGTTCAGCGACACCGACAGCAGATTATAGACGACATCGAAGCGCTCTTCGCGCTGCGGCCAATCGACGCCGCAGATGTCCATCACCTGCTCGAAAGCAAAACGCGGATCGTCACGCAACGTCTGCACCAGCGACAGCAATGCATCGCGCTCCGCATTGGCAACCAGCTCGCCCTTCTCGACAAAGGTCGCACGCACGCCCGGCAACGTGGCAACAGCTTCGGCGAGATCAGCCACGGAGGATGGTCCCCGTGCGACGGATCTTCTTCTGCAACTGCATAATGCCGTAAACCAGCGCCTCCGCGGTGGGCGGGCAGCCAGGCACATAGACATCCACCGGCACGACGCGATCGCAGCCACGCACCACCGAATACGAGTAATGGTAGTAGCCGCCGCCGTTGGCGCAACTACCCATACTGATCACCCAGCGCGGCTCGGGCATCTGGTCGTAGACCTTGCGCAAGGCGGGCGCCATCTTGTTGGTCAGCGTGCCGGCGACGATCATCACATCAGATTGTCGCGGCGAGGCGCGCGGGATGATGCCGAGCCGGTCCAGATCGTAGCGCGGCATGTAGGCGTGGATCATCTCGACCGCGCAACATGCAAGACCGAACGTCATCGGCCATAGGCTGCCGGTGCGCGCCCAGTTCACCACCTTGTCGATGTTGGCGACGATGAAGCCCTTGTCGGCGATTTCGCCCGTGATGCCCTTCACCACGGCATCCTGCTCAGGTCCGGGCGCCAATGCGTCGCGGTTCCAGGCAATGACATCGCTCATGCCGCTACTCCTAATCTGACGACGCCCGGCGTCGTCATCCCCGCGAAGGCGGGGACCCAGGGAAATGCGCGCATTCCGTCGCGCTGGGTTCCCGCTTTCGCGGGAATGACGCCGTAGTGCGATCGCGCTACTCCCAATCGAGCGCTCCCTTGCACCACTCGTAGACAAAACCAACCGTGAGCACGCCAAGGAAGCCGATCATCGACAGAAACCCGAACCAGCCGATGTCCTTCAGCGACACCGCCCACGGGAACAGGAAAGCCACCTCAAGATCGAAGATGATGAACAAGATGGCGACCAGATAGAAGCGCACGTCGAAGCGCCGCCGCGCATCGTCGAACGGCTCGAAGCCGCATTCGTAGGGAGAGACTTTCTCGGGGTACGGCTTCTGCCGTGCTGCCAGCAGCGAGCCGCCGACCATCGCCACGGCAATCACTCCGGCGATGACAACAAACACCAGGATGGGCAGGTATCCCAGAAGCAATGGCTGCATGTCAGGTCCGATCGATCATGCGGGCATGGCGTGCCGCGAACCTGCCCAACCCCGCAAGGCTGCGCGTATCGGTCTGCCGCAACGCAACACGAAGCAGACATTAGCCGCAACTGCCCCGCGCCACTAGGGGCCAATGGACAGTTGTTGGCGCGAGCGACGGGACTCGAACCCGCGACCTCCGGCGTGACAGGCCGGCGCTCTAACCAACTGAGCTACGCCCGCGCAACAAGGGGCGCGTTTAGC